>Ga0256842_1000235_pt1 | contig 49104 bp, 50 predicted proteins | sample 4559240metaG_FD_185973 | JGI IMG/M metagenome (GOLD analysis project Ga0256842, IMG submission 185973) | Hydrothermal vent microbial communities from Guaymas Basin, Mexico - 4559-240 | ecosystem: Environmental > Aquatic > Marine > Hydrothermal vents | place: Mexico: Guaymas Basin | collected... | reverse complement strand
AATTTTTTCTTCAATTTCTCTGCAACAATTTTTCCCGAAACCCTGCCCCTGAGCCTTTTCATGACCTCCCCCATCAGGGGCTTGAAGGCCCATTCCCCCCTCTCCTCAACCAGTTCCATGTTCTCCCTAATGACTTCTTCGATGACCGCGTCCACGTCCACTCCCCCGCCCTCCGGCATGGCCTCCTCGACGCTCCTGCCCTCAAGGAACACGGCTTCGAGGGCCTCCTCGATCCCCTCGCGGGGGAGGCCGAGCCTGGCAGCCCTCTCCATGACATCGGGGAGCCTCTCGATGAGGGCGTCGGGATCGGCCCCCTTCCTCCTGAGCTCCGGGACCTTGTAGGCGAGGATCCTCCCCACGACCCTGGGATCCAGGGACTCCGAGAGTCGGACCATGAGGTCCTCGTAGCCCTGGTCCACGATCCTGGAAGCCATGTCCCGGGAGATGCCGTAGGTGCTGGAGAGCTGCTCGATCTTCTCCTCTATGGTGGGCGGCAGGTTCTCCGCGATCTCCTCCAGTAGCTCCCTAGGGACCGGCGTGGGGGGTACGTCGGTCTCGGGGTACATCCTCGCGCCCCCGGGCAGGGGCCTCATGTACTCGGTCCTGCCGTCGGGTAGGGGCCTCCTGGTCTCCCTGGGCACGCCTCTAAGGGCGTACTGGGCCCTCCACCTGATCCTCTCCAGGGCCGGGTGGTCCGGCGGGGAGACCGCGAGGGCGAAGGCGTCCACGCCCCCTAAGGCCTCCCTGACCCTCCCCACCTCCTCCTCTGTAATCCCGTAGCCGGGCAGCTCATCGGTGTGCACGATGCCCCCGAGGCCGTGGGCCCTGGCGTACTCGGCGAGCGCGGGCCCTATGACCCCCTTGAGGAGGCCCGAGAACCCCCTGAGCGGGAGGGCGAGGATCCTCATGCCCCTGGAAAGGCCCCTCCTGAGGATCCTGGACCTCGTGCCCTTCAGGGCTTCGGTCACGTCCACCCATTCGCCGACCCAGGCGCCGCGCCTCCTGAGCTCCTCTGCAGCCTTGATCAGGGCCTCCTGCCTCTCGACCTCCTTCACCAGGTACGTGGGGAGCATGTCCAGCTCCTGGACCCCCTTGATCTCTATCCTGGCGCCCCCCTCGACGGAGACGTTTACGTCCTGCCTTATCGTGCCGAGGCCCCTTCTGACCCTCCCCGTCGCCCTCAGCAGGTAGCCGATCCTGCGCGCCACATCCCTCAGCTGCTGGGGATCCCTGATCTCCGGTGCTGTGGCTATCTCCAGGAGGGGGATCCCCATCCTGTCAAGGCGGTAGACCACCCTGTCCCCTTCCTCCCTGATCTTTCTCGCCGACTCCTCCTCCAGGCACAGGGTCTGGATGCGCACGGGGCCCCACTCCGTCTCTATCGCCCCGTCCACGGCCACGAGGCCAGTCCTCTGGAAGCCCGAGACGTCGCTGCCGTCGACGACGATCTTCCTCATCCACTGGATCTCGTCCAGGACCCTCATCCTCATCATGAGTGCCACTGTGAGCGCGATCCTGAGGGCCTCGGGGTCCGGCTCGTGCGGTGGCTCCTCGTCCATCTCCACGAGGCACGTGTTGTCAGTGATCTCGTACACGTAGGTCCTTCCCTTAAGCGCCTCGAGCCTGGCGGCCTCGTCGATCTCGCCCAGCTCGCCGGCGGAGATCCTGAGCCTCCTCTCGAACCTCCCCAGGACCTCCTCCCTGAGACCCGAGGGGCAGCGGCAGAACAGCTTCCCGGTGTCGAGCTGCTGGTGTATCTCCAGTCCGGCCCTGAAGGGCCTCATGGCCTCCACCCCAGGTAGGCCCGGAAGTCCCTGCCCTCCGATATTTCGCCGGCCAGGTTGGAGGTCATGATCCTCCTCATCTCCTCCAAATCCCCTGCCCTGGCCAAAGCCCAGGTGGCCTTCACGTAGGCCACCTCGGGCAGCATGTCGCCCAGGGGCGTCGCGCCGGCGAGGAGGAGCTCCCTCCCGCTGGCGTAGACGTTCAGGTTCACGGTCCCCCAGATGCACTGAGTGGTGACTCCGACGAAGACCCCGTCCCTGGTCAGGGCCCTCACGGCCTCCCTGACGCCCCGGTTCACGTGCCCAAGGCCGGTGCCGGCGATGATAAGGGCCTCGCATCCCTCGGCGAACCTGAGCACCCTCTCCCCCTCCATACCCGGGTAGAAGTACAGGAGGCAGGCCCTGTCCCTGAACTCGTTCAGGAGCTCCATGTCGCCTCCCCTGGGTCTGTGAGGTGAGAGGAATTCCACGCCGTCCCTGGTGACCCTTCCTATGGGCGGGACGTCTATGGAGACGAAAGCGTCCCTCCTGGAGGAGTGCATCTTCCTCACCCTCGTCCCCCTGATGATGGAGCCCTCCCCGTCGGAGGTAGAGGAGTGCATGACCACGACTACCTCCCCTAGGTCTGAGAGGGCGGTCATGGTGGAGAAGAGGAGGTTCTCAAAGGCGTCGGAGCTGGGCCTATCGCTGCTCCTCTGGGACCCCGTCAGGACGACGGGACCCGCGGGATCCTTGATCATGAAGGAGAGGGCGGCGGAGGTGAAGGACATGGTGTCCGTCCCGTGGAGGACGACGACTCCCGAGGACCCCCCCTTCAGCTTCTCATAGGCCGCCTTGGCGATCCTGGCCCAGTGCTCTGGCTTCATCTCCTCGGAGAAGACGGAGAAAAGGAGGTCCACCTCTAGGTCCGCGATCTCCCCTATTTCCGGCGCTATCTGGAGGAGCTCCCCCGGGGTAGTGACCGGGACCACGCCGCCGGTCCTGTAGTCCACGTAGCTCGCTATGGTTCCCCCGGTCCCGAGGAGGGAGACCCTGGGCAGGCCCCTGGGCTCCGGCTCGGGGGCCGCGTGCTCGGGCAGTGAGACCCTACCGGGGAGGATCTCGAACTCCGCCTCTTCCGCATCTATGCCCACGTTGTAACCGCTGTCGAGCTTCAGGATCACAGTTTTCTCTCCGGAGAATGCGTGCCTGGGCATCACGACGCCCTCGAGCACGGTGCCGCGCCACTTGGCGCGGACCCTCATCCCTGGCTCCAGGCCCAGCTCCCGATAGACGTCGGGCACGGCTCCGGAACACCCCCATCATTCTTGGGCCTTCCGCCTCAGCTCTTCCACCTGTCTCCTGAGCTCCTGGACCCTCGCCTTGAGCTGGTCGAGCCTCCTCTCGATGGCATCCAGCTCGACCTCGATGATCCTGAGCTCCTCAGCGGGTCCGAGGTAGGTGGGGATCCTAGGGATCTCGGGGTAGATGGGTAGGTAGATCGGGTAACCCGGCGGCCTCCACATGGTATTTCATTCCGGATTAACTATAATTTACCTTCGGAGAAGGCCTCGATGACCCTCTTCAGGATCCTGTAGGCCCTGAGGAGCTCCTGGATGTGGAGTCTCTCCTCCCTGGAGTGGGCGAGGGAGAGCCTCCCGGGGCCGAAGACGACCACGTCGGCGCCCACCGAGAACAGGCTCTCGGCGTCGGTCCAGGAGTCCATTCCCCCCCTCCCCACGCCCTCCCTCAGGAAGAGCCCCTCTAGGCGGCTGTTATGGTTCTCGAAGGGTCTGGAAACGTCCCTGATCCTGAGCTCCCCGAAGATCCTTTCCAGCCTCTCTATGACCTCGTTTACGTCCGTGTTCGGCAGGATCTTGACCTCCAGCATGGCCCTCGTCTCCTCAGGGGTGCTGTAGACCCCGTCGCCCGCCTCGAGCCTCAGGACCAGGACGTGCGGGGGGCCGAGCAGGGGGTGCTCCTCCCTCATGAAGGGCTGCCTCTTGACGCGGGCGAGGAGCTTGAGGAACTCGCTCAGGGAATCCCCTCCCTCCCAGGGCACGGCACCGTGGACCCTCCTCGCCCGCACCGAGACCTCGACCTCCACGGAGCCTGCCTCGACGGTGCAGACCCTCATGTCCGTCGGCTCCAGGGTTATGCCGAACTTGGGCGCGTACTCGGAGACGAAGGTCTCGGAGCCCCTGCCGTCCCCCTCCTCGTCCACCATGAAGGCCAGTCCGACGCCCATCTCCCCCAGGCGGAGGCCGTAGTCCCTGGCCAGGGCGAGCATCATGGCTATTCCCGGCTTTGCGTCCACGGAGCCGGTGCCGTAGACGTAGCCCCCCTCGTAGGAAAAGGGGGCGAGGATCCTCACCGTGTCCAGGTGGGAGTTCACGATCAGGTCCGCATCCGGGAAGAGGAGCACGTTGCACCTGTCCCTCTCGACCTCCTGCAGCTGCGCAGGGAGGTCCCAGGACCTGAGGATGTGGTAGACGTACTTGGCCAGGTGCCCCTCGCTCCCCGTGGGTGAGGGGAACGCCACCAGGTTCAGGTAGAGATCCACTATGTCCACAGGATATGAACAAGGTCCCCAATATCAAGCTTGGTGAGGATAAGGAAGGCAGAAAAGGGCGACTTACCCAAGATGATAGACGTCTTCATGAGGGCCTACGAGGGCCTGGAGGAGTACGGTGAGCCCAGCAGGGGTGCCGCCAGGAGGTACATAAAGTGGCTCATGAGGCGGAGCCCTGAGGGGACATTCGTCGTGGAGGAGGACGGCAGGATCATAGGGTTCGTGTGCGCGGACCCGGAGTGGGAGATCGCCGAGTCCTCGAGGGGAGGGGCAATACACGAGATCGTCGTGGACCCGGGCTACCGTGGAAGGGGCATTGGGAGGATGCTCATGGAGCACGCGGAAAATTACCTCAGATCGAAAGGTGTGGACGTCGTGGAGCTGTGGGTGGGTAGGGACAACCCTGCCAGATTTTTCTATGAAAAATTGGGCTACCAGGAAAAGGGCCTCTACGGCAAGTGGAGGAGAATGATCAAGTTTTTAAAATAAAAGTAATTAATTTTTTACCTTAAAAATAAATTTGGGGATCGCCCTCGTGTCGGAGGTGCTTTACAGGGTCGACAGGACCCTGGAGGGGATTATCGAGGTTGCGGGGCCCAAGTTCCGGGCCTCCCCCGGGCGCCTCTTTTGGGCCGCCTTCATGGCAGGTGCCTTCATCGCCGTTGGTTTCCTGCTGGCCCTGGTCGCGTCCTTCTCCTTCCACCCCAGCCTAGGGGGAAATCCCTCCCTCTTCAAGTTGGTGCTGGGCGCGGTCTTCCCGATGGGCCTGATAGCGGTGGTCATAGGGGGAGCAGATCTCTGGACGGGAAACGTGCAGTTCGTCTGCACCTCGAGGTTGAGCGGGAGGGCTGGGGTTGGTGATGTCCTCTACAACTGGATCGTCAGCTACGGCGGGAACCTCGCGGGTTCCCTCTTCGTCGCCTTCCTGGCGGTCCGCCTCACCGGCCTGATCTCGCCAGGCGACCTGGGGAACGTCGTATTGGCCATTGCGAGGCACAAGGTTTCCCTTGACGTGGAGAAGCTGTTCTTCCTGGGCGTTGGATGCAACTGGCTCGTGAACCTGGCCATTTGGCAGCAGTCCAGGCTACAGGACGGGGCGGGGAGGATCCTTGCCATCTGGTTCCCCATATTCGCCTTCGTCGCCATTGGCTTCGAGCACAGCATTGCCAACATGTTCGTGATCAGCGCGGCCGCCATGCTGCCGGATTCCGGCATAGGGTACTTCGACATGATGAGGAACCTGGTACCCGTGACGCTCGGAAACGCCGTGGGGGGCTTCCTGTTCGTCTCCCTCTACTACTGGTACCTCTCCAACCCCGAACTGGGTCCCGGGGACGTCCTCAGGGAGGTTGCGAAGTTCGCCGCTGACTTGGGTCTCTTCTCGCTGGCCGCTTTGGCACCCATGGTTCTCTTCTCCCTCCTCGGCTCCCTCTTCCCCATCCTCTCCGTCGCCTACTTCGCCGCCGCCTCCCCCTTGCTCTGGAGGAGCGTCTGCCTCGTCGAGCGCAAAAACCTATAATATTTCCCGTCCCCTATCGGGTCCAGGATGGTGTGGAACGGTCCCCTCAGGAAGATCACCCCATACAAGTGGGAGATACCCAAGAGCTACAAGCCCGGAATGAGGGTTCCCGGCATAATTTACGCCACGGAGTCCATGCTCAGGCAGATCGTCAAGGACAACGCCCCCGAGCAGGTGGCGAACGTTGCCCATCTCCCAGGAATCCAGAGGGCCTCCATGGCGATGCCCGACATCCATTGGGGCTACGGCTTCCCCATCGGCGGCGTCGCGGCCATGGACGAGGAGGAGGGCGTCATATCACCTGGGGGCGTGGGATTCGACATCAACTGCGGTGTCCGCCTCATCAGGACGGACCTCAGCTTCAAGGAGGTGGAGCCTAAGCTGAGGGAAATCGTGGATACGGCCTTCGAGAACGTTCCCTCGGGCGTGGGCTCAACAGGCAAGCTGAGGCTGAGCATCTCGCAGTTGGACGAGGTCCTGGCAGCCGGGGTAAAGTGGGCGGTCGAGCACGGCTACGGCTTCGAGGAGGACCCTAGGTTCATAGAGGAGAACGGCAGCATCCCTTGGGCCGACCCCGAGATGGTCTCCCACAGGGCGAAGCAGAGGGGTGCGCCCCAGCTCGGGACCCTGGGGGCAGGCAACCACTTCCTGGAGTTCCAGGTGGTGGATAAGGTATTCCTGCCGGAGGTGGCGGAGAAGCTGGGCATCTTCGAGGGGCAGTTCGTGATCATGATCCACACCGGGTCCAGGGGCCTGGGGCACCAGGTGGCCTCCGACTACATCAGGGTCATGGAGGGGGCCATGAGGAAGTACGGGATAAGGGTCCCCGACAGGCAGCTCGCCTGCGCCCCGGTCAAGAGCAGGGAGGCGGAGCGCTACATAGGGGCGATGGGGGCCGCGGCGAACTTCGGTTTCACCAACAGGCAGCTCATAACCCACTGGGTGAGGGAGAGCGTCTCCAAGGTCCTGAAGGCCGACCCCGAAGACCTGGGCATGAGAATAGTTTACGGTGTGGCGCACAACATCGCTAAGAGGGAGGAACACGTGGTCGACGGGGTGAGGAAGATCGTCTGGGTCCACAGAAAGGGGGCCACCAGGGCATTCCCGCCCGGGCACCCGCAGATTCCCAGCGAGTACTCCGAGGTCGGGCAGCCGGTCCTCATACCCGGGGACATGGGCACCGAGTCCTACCTCCTGGTGGGGACCAGGAAGGCCATGGAGGAGACCTTCGGGAGCACCTGCCACGGGGCCGGCAGGCAGATGAGCAGGCACCAGGCCCTGAGGAGGTTCAGAGGCGAGCAGGTTGTCAGGACCCTGGGCGCGAGGGGCATTTACGTGAGGGCGGCTTCCATGAAGGTGGCGGCCGAGGAGGCGCCGCAGGCCTACAAGGACGTGGGAGACGTGGTGAAGGCCGTTGAGCTCGCCGGAATATCCAGAATCGTCGCCAGGATGAGGCCCAGGGGAGTGGTCAAGGGATGAAGTGGTACTCCGCCGTGGCCATAGCCGTCGTGGTGGTCCTCGTCGCGGTGTACGTGATCAACAACGTGGTCTTCAGCTATCCTGAGGTCGAGGAGAAGGTCGTCGAGTACGGGGACGTCGTGGGAATATACTTCGTTGCTTACGTGAAGATCGGCAATTACCGCTACGCCGTGGACTCCAACATGAAGGAGGTGGTCGAGGACGACAATGCATGGCCTAAGGCTCCAAACTTCATCAGGAGGAACACCTCAGCCCCGTTCACCGACACGATAGGCTCGGGCGACCTGCCGCTCGCTCTGGAGCTGGGACTCATAGGGCACAGGGAGAACGAGACGGTTTTCCTGAAGTTGACCCCCGAAGAGGCCAGAAGGGCCTCAAAGGCCCCAGACGCCATCGTCGTCTCCCCCAGGGACGTGCAGATACCCGTCCTCCAGGAGGTCAGCAGGTACTACTTCACGAGCCTCTTCGGAGAGCCCCCGGCGATAGGTAAGGAGTACACGCACCCGGTTTACGGATGGAGGGTCAGGGTCCTCCCAGGCGGGGGGGACATGGTCATCCTGTACCACATGCCCCAGGAGGACGAGTACTTCCCCTCCCCAGGATGGAGGGTTGAGATCGTCGCGAGGAACGAGACCACGATCCTGGTGCACCTGGACGCGGAGGTGGGTGCCATGAGCCCCGAGGGGTGGGTCGTCGTTAAGGTCACAGGCAACGACATTTACTTCGATAAACAACCCGGCTTCGGCAGGGACGTTTACTACATCGTCGAGATAGTCCAGGTGTCCAAGGAGTGAGGGTCGAGCTCATAGCCCACACACCGGACCCCGATAGGGTCGTTGCGGCGGCGGCCAGGGTCTCCAGGAGCAGGAGGAGCGGCCTAGATCTTTACGAGGACATGGATGAGGAGACCGTCAGGAGGATCATCAACCTCATCCTGGAGATGGGACACATGTCAGTGCTCGAGCACGCATCCTTCACCTTCTCCATCAGCGGGGTCTCGAGGGTCCTCACCCACCAGCTCGTGAGGCACAGGTTTGCCTCCTATACCCAGCAGAGCCAGAGGGTCATCAAGGTGAAGGAGCCGGAATACGTGACCCCGCCGAGCATCTCTGCAAACCCGGAGGCCCTGGAGATTTTCAGGAGGCACATGGAGGCCTCGTGGGAGACCTACCGGAAGCTCATGGCCCTCGGGGTGCCCAAGGAGGATGCGAGGTTCGTCCTGCCCCAGGCCGTGAAGACCAGCATAGTAGTGACCATGAACGCTCGGGAACTCTGGCACTTCTTCTCCCTCAGGACCTGCATGCACGCCCAATGGGAGATCAGGGCACTGGCCTGGAGGATGCTGTCCCTGGTGAAGAAGGTTGCACCCATAACCTTCGAGAAGGCTGGCCCGCCCTGTTTCAGGGGTTTCTGTCCTGAGGGGGACGAAGAATGTCCTCTATACCCCGGAAAGACTGTTAGATATGCTCGTGAGTGAAATCTTCTCGGTCTATGTCAGGGATCCATGGCGTAATCATTATTACCTTTCTTGGGCGATGTCGAATTTTATGTTGTCTACTACATTCCCTAAATTCTAATCGAAATCAATGATCACCAAGATGAACCTTGATCACAAGCCATAATTTTAACTCATACAAAAGGAGAGACACTCAAATTGGCCAATGGGGAACCTGATTGAAGAAGCTATCGAGAAGTTTGCAACCTCATTCAGTAATGGCATGGAGCCCGCCACTATAATCGATGTAGTATATTGTACCGTCGTAGAGGAACAGGCACGTTGACCATGCGATGTTCTGCCAATTCGTGAACCACCCATATTGGTACGCATATAGCTGTTCACCGGTGTTTGCATCAAAAATGTATAACCAGTTGCTGGCACATACAGCATAAACGTAGCCATTTGCGACTATGAACGGCGTATTGAGATTGTTTACAGACTGGGACCAAATCAGATCCCCAGTTTTGTACTCGAAGGCGAATATCTTGGAATTGGAGGCGGCGAAGACCTTGTCCAAGGCAACCGCGGGGGACGATACCGTGTAACCGATCCCGTATGTCCAAACGACTTCAGGCACCGAAGTATCTATGGCGACGACTTCGTTGTTTGTATCGATATAAAACAAATATCCATTGTAATATGCCGGACCCGTCCACTGCTGTATGGGCTTTCCGGTGTAAAGCTCCATCCTCACGGAACCATCGTCTATGTTTATCCCCCATACGTATCCGTACCAGTCCACGAACCACATGGTACCATCGGCGATGGCCGGACTGTTTGCGTGGAAGCCTGATCCCCAGTAGCCCTCTCCGAGGGCGATCTTCCAAAGGATATCGCCAGTATGTGCGTCGAAGCAAAGGGCCGCGGGTTTGTAAGGTCTGCTGACAGCGCTATCGAAGTATAGTGTGTACATGAGGAGTTTATCGTTGTAAATGCCGAGATAGCCGAAGTAGGGTAGGGAGGAATCGGGCTTTAGCATGTATTTATCGCCGATCTCTTCGGAAGAGACGTTCCATACCACCTCACCCGTAACGGGATTTACTGCCAAGACGTAGTCTTCCGTTGCGAAGAATACGAGGCCGAAGGCCGCTACCGGGCCGAAGGTCGGATCGCCGGCCCACTCGAGGGCAAAGGAGTTGATGACGTCGCCTGTACTCGGGTCGATCAGATACACGTGGGGCTGTGGCCCGTTGGGCCCGTCCTCCTCAACTACGGCCACAATGCCGTTGTGGGTGAGGATAGGCCCACCTTTCACGTCCAGCGGGGAGTCGGCCAGCTGCACCCTCCAAACTTGCCTGTTGATGGATGTGGGCGTGTAACCACCAGCGTATCCGGTGTTCTGGGCATCGTGCATGAATTGAGACCACTCCGGGACGCTCCCCCAGGAAGTCGTCATGATCGTGGAAGCGAAGACTGTGTAGGTCGTTCCTGCATCGGAGATCAGTATCCCCGTGTAGTCGAAGCCGACAGGAAAGTCATCGGCTGCTCCCTCAACGACAAACTTTATCGGAACGGAAGAGCCGGACGGCAGAACCTCGTTGATGTCTACTTCCCAGGAGTCTCCGTCCTTGTCGATCAGTATGATCTTCTCGAGCACGCATCCTTTGCCCGATACGGATACTACGAGATGGCCTAGGACGTCCGAGCCGAATGGGGTGAGCAGGGGGCTGGAGAGAACCCTCAGTGCATGGGGCTCGGAGAAGGCTGAGTATCTGAGAAATACGCCCGCCACTGCCGTCGTCGTGATGAGGCTCAGGGCAAGCACGACGACGAGCAGGACGGGCCTTGTCATACTTCATCAATAATTCCTAACTATTTTACCCTTCCGCCCGCCTTTCGGATATCCCACCTCATCCAAGTACTATATAAATGTATAGCCCCGCCCGGATTCGAACCGGGGTCGCGGGCTCCAAAGGCCCGCATGCTTGGCCACTACACCACGGGGCTCGCCTTTTCTACGTAAGGCGAAATAATAAACGTTATCATGACCTTCCCGTAGCCCATTTTTAAATAGCCATTAGGATGGTTAATTGATGGCGGAGAGGGCTCCGCCGCCAGAGGATACCGAGTACTCACTGCAACCAGTCCCCCTTGTCGCCCGTCTGTCCCTTATGGCCACGATCCTCCTGTGGGCTTCCCTCACGCTGGATCCCTCCGCTCCCTACCTCGCCTCGTGGTGGGGGTCCTCCTTTCCCTTCGTTGTGTTTCTTGTTGGAACCATAGTGGCCAACCTCGTCCTGAGTATCTTCTCCTCTCTCTCCGGTTACATAGCGTCCAAGGAGGGTCTTACCTACGCCCTTGCGACGGAGAAGGTCTACGGAAGTAAAGGTGCCGCGATTCCTGCCTTCTGGGCAGGGATTGTTTCCGTTGGTTGGCTGGCTTTCTCGATCGGCGTGGTGGCAGAGGGGATCCAGAGCATGCTCTCCCTCCCCGCCTGGCTCTACTACCTCATTGCGCTCCTCATGGTTCTTCTCTTCATGGTCACAGCCTATCTGGGCGTGAAGCACATTGTTAAGCTGGCTATGATCGGTGTACCTCTCCTCATCATCCTCATTGTCGCTGGTGTCGGGCTGAGCACGAGCAAATACGGCACGCCGCAAATGGGCAGCTTCGATGCCTCCCTCTTACCTGTGGTCTTTGGCCTGGTTTTGGGAACCTTCGTTAACGGCTCTATCGTACTGTCCTTTGACTATCAGAGGTTCTGCCGCAGGCCGAAGGATGCTGTGTTAACTGCGTTCACAAACTTCCTCATCTTCTGGAGCTTCATCATAATTCTCTCAGGCATCCCAGCAGCGGTCTTGGGCAAGGACCTTTACGGCACCTACGTGCAGTTGGGTCTCAGGGCTTTGGCGATCGTAACCCTCTTCATCCTTGCATGGACCTCCGCGGACAATCAGCTTTACTCTTCCTCCCTCTCCTGGACCCTCGGCGTGAAAACTCTGGGCAGCACCGTGGACAGGAGAAAGGTGGTCTTCGTGGCCGCGGCCCTCACGGTCATCCTTTCTTGGGTGAAGCTGCACACCTTCGCCGTGAGCTGGCTCTCCCTCCTGACCTCGGTTTCCCTGCCTGCGGGCGTGGTCCTCTGGACCGACTATTTCCTGGTCTCCAAGGGTAGGTGGACTGAGAGGAACATGGTCGCCAACTACCAGGCCTTCCTCTCATGGTTCCTGGGCAGCGTAACTATCTGGTACCTGCACGTGCATAGGCAGTTCTGGTACGGGATCCTCGCAGGCTTCCTGGTGACGTTCATAGTCTACTACATAATAGGGCCGAGGAGGAAATGACGTCCTTCGCGATCAGGGCGAGGTACGTCCTCACGGAGAAGGGCTTGGCGAAGGAGAAGAGCGTTGTCGTCGAGGACGGCAGGGTCAAGGCCTTGGTTCCGTGGGGCGAGGAGGGGGTCGAGGAAATCCTCGAAAGAAAGGAGCATATCGTGCTTCCGGGGTTCGTGGACTGTCACACCCACACTCAGCAGATCCTGCTCAGGGCCTCCATAGGGGATGAGCTCCTCCAGTTGCCCCCCATTTGGACCAGGTACCTCATCCCCTTCGAGAGGAGGCTGGATGACGACCTTGCACTCCTGTCTTCGAGGCTCAGCATTGCTAACATGGTCCGCTCAGGCACGACGTTCTTCGTTGAGGCCGGGGCACCCAGGCCCATGGCCCTGATCGAGGCCATGAAGGAAAGCGGCATGGCCGGCGCGGTCACGTTGTCAACCTTTGACATCTTGGATGCCGAAACTCCGAGTGCTGGGGAACTCATCGAGAGGACCGAAAGGCTTATGCGGGAGGCCAAGGACACCGTTGAGGTCTGGGGGTCCCTTAGAGAGATCATGATGCAGAGTGAGACCCTCATGCTTGGCATTGCGGACCTCTGCAGGAGGAGGGGCACGGGCATAACATATCACCTGGGCGAGTACCAGGGGGAAGTGGACTACTCCCTTTCCAAGTACAGGAAAAGACCCCTTCAGATCATGGAGGACTTAGGTATAACAGACATAAGGCCGACGGTCATCGCGCACGGGGTCTACTTCTCTAGGGAGGAGATAGGGATTCTCAGGTCGAAGCAGCTGGGCCTGTGCTGGTGCCCGACGGTGGACTCCATCCTCATGGGCCCCCACTGGGCGCCCCTCGTGGAGGGCGTCAGGCTGGGCATTGGTAGCGACGGGGGTGCTTTCACCACGCTGGACCTGCTGCACGAAGTGAAGGTCGCCAGGGCCGTAGGCAAGGCTCTAGCCGTCTCCCTGAGGTACGAGAAGACCGCATTGGGAACTAGCGACCTTATCAAAGCGCTGACAGGGGACTTCGGCAGGATTGTTGGCCACAACAACTCCCTACTGCCGGGCTCCGAAGCCAACATGACAGTGGTCTCCCTGGAGCCTCAGTGGCTCTACCCGGCCCACGATCCGGTGGAGGCTGTGATCTCCTTCGCTGGCGCCAGGGACGTGGTAGATACCGTGGTCGCAGGGAGAATCCTCATGAGGGGGAGAAAGATGGAGACCATCGATGAGGGGAAGCTCACGGAGGATCTGGGGAAGAACAGGGAGAAAATAAAGAAAATCGTTGAAGAACTAAAATCTTCACTTTAATTTTTTCAGATCATAAACAACAACATCTTTTCCCGGAGAGTAGGAGTGTACAACCCTTCTCTGCAGTATCGCGAAGCATTCAGGAAAGGGGATCCTCTTCCTCCTCCCCTCAATGGTGTACAGGTGCAGGATGCCCCCCTTTTTCAGGACTTCCTTTGCGTGTTTTAGGAATCTAGTGGAAGCAGTAGGCAAGTTCATTATGATCCTGTCCACGGGGTCCAGGAGCCCAGCGGCCGACGCGGCGTCCATGTTGAACACACTTACCCTATCGGCGACTCCGTTGAGCTCTGCGTTTTTCAATATGAGCCTTGCTGCGTGGGGGTTTATGTCGCAGGAGAAGACGATTGCCCCTTTTTTGGCCAGTAGGACAGAGAAGGGTCCCGCACCGGCGAACATGTCGAAAACCCGCTCGCCGGGCGATACCTGCGAGGCCACCCTGCCCCTCTCGTAGGAGAGCCTTGGGGAGAAGTATACCTTATCCAGCTCAAGGTAGAGCTTGATTCCGTTTTCTCTGTGCACGGTCCGCGGCGGGCCCCGTCCTGCGAGCACCCTGAGCGTGTGGAGCCTCATCTCGCCCCTGACGCCTTCGTCGAGGAGGACGAGCCTGACCCTCTGGATGCCCTCAAGGATCCTCTCCGCCTCCTCCCTGAGTAGGTCCTCCCCAACACCTGGGTGCCTGAGGATTGCTATGTCCCCCACCAGGTCGAAGGGGAGCCTGAACGCAGGCACCCTCCGGACTGGGGGAAAGTCTTCCTCGACGACCTCGAAGCCCTCCAATGGGGAGGCGACCGGGAACAGGACCTTGTCGCCCTTCCGCAGGGTCCTTAGATCCCTCCTGAGGATGCCCCTCTCCTTGAGGATCCTCCTGACCCTCTCCGCATCCCTTGGCTCCACCACGACGGCCAGGGACCTCATTCCGCGATCATTTCTCCCTTCATAGACTCTAGGTACTCCGCGGACCTCTTCACGTTGGCGAATAGCTTCTTGGCCTTCTCCACGTCCTCCTTCTCCACGATCGAGGATCCCCTCTTCCTGGCGAGGATCCACGAGGGTATGAGGAGTTGGGCAGCGTACCTCAGGGAGTACTGGACCCCGGCGTCCACCAGGGCGTCGAGGGCCTCGTCTTTCAGGTCTATGTCCTCCTTTTCAGCCCTGATCTCCAGGATCTTCCTGATCTCCTCCGCGTTGTACTTCCTCGTGAGGATCACCAGCAGGCGGTCCAGGAGGTCCAGGGGCATCCCGTGCGGGGTCCTCATGTCGGTCCCGCGGACCCTGGTTATCCCCCTGTTGGTGGCGAATATTATGATGGGGGAGAGCTCCTGCTCTATCGCCCTGTTCAGGAAGGCGAAGGTCTCTATGTCGAGCATGGATGCTTCGTCTATGAACATGACGCCGGGGACGAACTCGGCCTTACCCTGCTTGATGAGCTCCCTGACCTCCCTGTCGACCCTGGCCCTAATCTCCGGCGATATTTCCCTCCTCTCCTGGAGGCCGAAGATGATGGAGGCCAGGTCCACGCCGGCCCTGGCCCTCATGACGTCCAGCTCGTGCAGCGTGAGCGTGTACACGAATTCCTTCTCCTTGGCCACGGGCCCGGACGGGACCTCGACCTCCCTCCCCCTGGCCTCGAGGTCGAAGCCCGCGCCCTCGCCCTTCGCCCTGCCCAGCTTCACGATTCTGCCGGAGTCCGTGTCTATCTGGATCACGTCCCCCTCCTCTACCCCAAGCTGGACAAGCTGGATCGCGTACTCCTGGTCGGCCTTCAGGCTCTTCCTTTCGTCCCTGGTCTCGAGGGTGAGCTTCGCCTCGGAGGGAACCCTCATGTACGGGTTCAGGGGGTGCGTGGTGTATTCGATCTTGACCTCGGTCACCTTCCCCTCGTAGACCTTCCTCATCTCCCTGATCCGGACCCCAATGGCCTTCCTCAGGGCCTGGGTCAGGAACTCCGTCTTGGAGACCTCCGCCGAGTAGATCTCTGAGCCCGTTAGCATGACCACCGGTACGTCCTCACCCAGCTCCCTGGCGATGGCTATGGCCAGGGCGCTCTTCCCGCTGCCCGGTGGCCCGGCGATGAGAATGGCCTGGCCGGCGAACCTACCCTCCTTGATCATGTCGACGACCACGCCGGCCGCCTCCCTGGCCTCCTCCTGCCCGACCATGCCGTCGCCCACGTGCCTGGCTTTCCCCCTCTCGTCCAGCCCCAGGCCCCTGATGTGGGAGTGGGCGCCAATCCTCTCCCATTCCCTGAGCTCCACCACCGGCATTGCGATCCCACATCCTGGCCGGATTAATGACACTTTCCACAAAGGTTAATGAGGGAAAGGGGATTCTGATGCTGAGATGAGGATTACCTGGCTCGGTCACTCGGCCTTCGAGCTCGAGAAGGATGGAAAGGTCCTCCTGATAGACCCCTTCATCACCGGCAACCCCGCTGCACCCAGGGGTGTCTCGGAGATCAGGGCAGACGCCATCGCGGTCACCCACGCCCACGGGGACCACCTGGGAGACGCGCTAGAGATCTCCAAGAGGACCGGGGCGCCCGTAATCGCCATCTTCGAGATTGCACAGTACCTCGCGGGCAAGGGAGCGAACACGATGGGCATCAACATGGGGGGCGAGGTCGAGGTCGCTGGCTTCCGCGTGGCCATGGTTCCCGCGACCCACAGCTCCACCATCATGGAGGGCGGGAGGTGGCTCCCCGGCGGCTGCCCAGCGGGCTTCGTCATCGACAACAAGGTCTACCACGCCGGTGACACGGGCCTCTTCTACGGCATGAAGCTGATCGGGGAGTACTACCGCCCCGAGGTCGCGCTGCTCCCCATAGGGGGCTTCTACACCATGGACGTGAGGCAGGCGGCCAAGGCCGCAGAGCTCCTCGGGGTCAAGGCCGTCATACCCATGCACTACAACACCTTCGACGTGATCAGGGCCGATCCAAGGGAGCTGGAGAGGCTCCTGGAGCCCCTGGGCATCAAAGTTTATATACTCAGACCGGGGGAAAGCGTGGAAGTATGAGTTTGCCCGAGGTGGACGAGTGGGTCAAGGGCCTCCCCTACAGGACCACCGCAGAGGTACCGGTGCCCGAGAGACTGATCGACCAGGTCATAGGGCAGGACGAGGCCGTGGACCTGGCGAAGAAGGCTGCCCTTCAGCACAGGCACCTGATCCTCGTGGGCCCCCCAGGGACCGGGAAGAGCATGATCGCGCAGGCCATGACCGAGTTCCTACCGAGGGAGGAGCTGGAGGACATCCTGGTGTTCCACAACGAGGAGGACCCCAACAGGCCCAGGATAGTGACGGTGCCGGCGGGCAGGGGAAAACAGATAGTGGAGAAGTACAGGAGGGAGGCCGAGGCCAAGAAGGCCTCTAGGAGGCAGATGGTGTTCTTCTCGGCCCTCATCCTGGTCCTCATGGGCCTCTACGTGGGTATCCTCAAGGGCAACTTCACGGCCATGTTCATGGCCATCATCGCGGCCGTCGTTCTGGTCACGGCCCTCAGTATGTTCAAGCAGGAGGAGAAGTACATGGTCCCGAAGCTCCTGGTCTCCCACTTTCCTGGGGAGAGGCCCCCCTTCGTGGACGCCACTGGGGCCCACGCTGGCGCCCTGTTGGGGGATGTCAGGCACGACCCCTACCAGAGCGGGGGTCTCGAGACCCCGCCCCACCTCAGGGTTGAGGCCGGGGCTATACACAAGGCCCACAAGGGCGTTTTGTTCATCGATGAGATAAATCTCCTGTCACCGGAGAGCCAGACGGCGCTCCTCACCGCGATGCAGGAGAAGAAGTTCCCGATCTCGGGCCGCAGCGAGCACTCGGCCGGCGCCATGGTCATGACCGAGCCCGTGCCCTGCGACTTCATCCTGGTCGCGGCGGGGAACCTGGAGAGCATAAGGCACATGCACCCGGCCCTGAGGTCCAGGATTAAGGGGTATGGGTACGAGATCTACATCAAGACCATGATGCCGGACACCGACGAGAACAGGAGGAAGCTCGTCCGCTTCGTCGCCCAGGAGGTGAAGAAGGACGGGAAGATCCCGCACTTCGACATGGAGGCGGTGGCCGAGATCATCAAGGAGGCCCAGCGCATGGCCGACAGGAAGGGGTACCTGACCCTGAGGCTCAGGGAGCTCGGGGGACTGGTCAGGGCCGCAGGCGACCTGGCCAAATCCGAGGGGTCTCCCGTGGTGCGCAGGGAGCACGTCATCAGGGCCAGGAGGCTCAGCAGAGGCCTCGAGAAGCAGATCGTGGACAGGATCATAGAGTTCAGGAAGGACTACAAGACCTTCTACACCGAGGGCGCCAGGGTCGGCATCGTCAACGGTCTCGCCGTGCTCGTGGGCTCTCAGGAGCTGGCCCAGTACTCCGGCATCGTGCTCCCCATAGTGGCGGAAGTGACGCCCGCGATGCAGAAGGATTCCGGAAAGATCATCGCCACCGGGAAGCTGGGGGAGATCGCGAAGGAGGCCGTGACCAACGTGTCAGCCATCGTCAAGAAGTACATGGGGAGGGCGATATCCGACTACGACATCCACATTCAGTTCATAGGGACCTACGAGGGGGTCGAGGGGGACTCCGCCTCCATCTCGGTGGCCACCGCCGTGATATCGGCCCTGGAGGAGATTCCGGTACGGCAGGACGTCGCCATGACAGGCTCCCTAGACGTTCGCGGTAGGGTGCTTCCCGTCGGGGCAGTCACGGCCAAGGTGGAGGCCGCCATAGAGGCCGGTTTCAGGAAGGTGATAATCCCCAAGGACAACCTGAAGGACCTGGTCCTCGGGAAGGACATGGAGGGTAGGATCGAGATCGTCCCCGCGGAGACCATCTGGGACGTCCTCGAACACTCCCTCGTCTCCACCCCCAGGAAGGAGAGCCTCATGAGAAGGATCATGAAGTCGCTGCACGTGGACCTGGACCTGGGGAGGCCTGCACCGTCTTGAGGGTCTTCGGCCTCGTACCCCCCGGGGACGTGGTCGGAGCCGCGAAGGAGATCCTGGCCAGGTACGAGGATCCCTTTTTGGCTGCGAGTCCCAGGGCCGTCGCGGGACCGAGGCACGCCCTCCTCTCCCTGCGCAGGGCCGTAAGGTCCTTCGAGGCTCGGACCAACATAGCTAAGACCGTGCACATGGAGGCCCTCCTCTACCTTACGGGGACGAGGAACATAGGGAGGGCCCTCGAGCTGGCCGCAGTCTCAGAGGGTGACCCGGGCATCGTGCTGGTTGCGGAGAGACCCCCAGAGGGATGGGAGCTGCGCGAGGAGCTCATTGGCGGCCACTTCGACCGCACCCTCTTCGGCGTCCCGCCCGGGGAGGACCCGGAGCTCTGGATGATCGAGGCGGGGGCCCTTTTAGAGCTGGAGAAGATTTAAGTTGGAATGAAGACCAGCATCACGAAGTACTGCATGTTTCACCGAAAGGGAATGTGTTACTTCCTCGCCTCGGAGCCCAGGCCCTGCACCCTCTGCCCCAACTTCGCCTCCGCCTCACCCGAGCTCAAGAAGAAGCTGGGGATCGACAAGCCCGTCATAACGTTCTGGGACCTGGTCAAGCACGATCCCAGATTGAGGGCCTTCTTCAGGGACAGGACCACCATGCAGATGACGCTGCCGGTATGAGGGCGATACTCAGGATAAGAGGGGCAGACGGGGACATCCTCAGGATCCTGGGCCCCGAGATGGCGGTGGAGTGGGAGAGGGCGCACCTAGAGACCCGCCTTAAGGGCGATCTCCTGGAAATAGTGATAAATGCCAAGGACCTTAACTCCCTGAGGGCCGTGCTGAACTCCGTTGCGAGATGGATAGGCATGGCCCTTAGGGTCAGGGAGGTGCTGAATGTTGGCAGTTCAGGACAAGCTGAGGGAGAAGCTGGTGGCGATGGAGAAGCTGAGACAGGAGCTCTCAAACTGGCAGCTCCAGAAGCTGCAGCTGGAGCAGAAGATGAGGGAGCTGGACCTGACGGTCAAGGAGCTGGAGGGTCTGGGAGAGGGGAAAGAGGTCTACAGGATAGTTGGGGGCATCATGGTCAGGGTGGAGGACCCGAAGAAGCTGGTGGAGGACCTGAAGGAGGAGAGGGAGCTCCTGGAACTGAGGCTGAACACGGTTCAGAAGCAGTTGGAGAACCTGGAGAAAAGGGCAAAGGAGCTGGAGATGGAGTTAAAGGATCTGATCCAGCGGAGCTCCTCAGGGGCGTAGAAGGAGATATTTGCATCCTCACACACGCCAATGCGGATCCTGACGCCATCGCGGCGGCGGAGCTTCTGAGGCGCTTCCTCGGCAGGGGGAGGATATTCTCACCTGGGGGCGTCGCCAAGAGTGCGAGGAGGCTCGTTCAGCACTTCAGGATCGACGTCGAGACCGAGAGCTGTCCCGAAGGCTGCTTCGTGATCGTGGTGGACACGGGTTCGAGGAACCAGCTCGGGCCCTGCAGCGGGGTGAGGGTACACGCCTGCCTAGATCACCACGTTTCCAGGGACGGTTTCGAGGATGCAATTTTGGAGTTCGTCGATCCAGATGCGCCCTCCACCGGGTGGCTCGTCTCGAAAATCTTCGGGGGACCGAGGGACCGGGAGGAGGCCCTCCTCCTGCTGGCCTCGATTGTTTACGACACGGCCTCCCTCAGGCACGCAGATCCTTGGGTGGTGAGGGAGGTAGGGGAGCTCATGGAGAAGTTCAATATCCAGCTCCTGGACGTCTTCAGGCTCGTTGAGGAGGAGCTGGACTTCGCCAGGAAGATCTCCGTCATGAAGGCCCTCCAGAACCTCAGGTTCAGGACCGTCTCCGACATGGTCATAGCGGGAACCATAGTGCCCTCCAACGAGTCCCACGCCGCCAGGGCCCTCCTCCTGCTGGGGGCGGACGCAGCCTTCGTGGCATCCCAGAGGAAGGGGGGAGAGGTCAGGCTCTCGGCCAGGTTCTCGAGGAGGATCCTCGACCTGGGGGTTACGGCTACCGAGGTCCTGGAGAGGGTCGCCAGGGACATGGACTGCAGCTCCGGCGGGCACGCGGGGGCCGCGGGCCTCACCTGTGTGGGCGACGCCGAGGCCATCGTAAACGCGGCCCTAGCGGTCACCGAGAGGCTCCTCAAGAGGGCACTCAAACATTAAACGTTGTTCGCAGATTCAACTCAAAGATGCTGGGAGTCATCTCGATCTACGGCCCCCATTCCTCGGGGAAGACCGGCCTAATAGAGAGGATCCTCGAAAGGTTCGGTAAGTGGAGGATTTTGGTCTTGAAGAAGACGCACCAAGAGTCCCTGGACACCCCGGGCAAGGACACCCATAGACTCTTCGAGAGGGCTTGGGCCGTCGCCGCCGCCTCAAAGCGCGAGTGGGTCCTCATCAGGAGAAACGAGGGGGACCTAATGAGGTTCATAGAGGACCTGCGGAGGGAGATGAGGCCGGACCTCATCATCGTTGAGGGCTTCCTGGAAGGAGTCCCCTCGGTCGCCATGCCGGGCGACGAGAGGGGGAATCCTACCCTGGTCTACGATGGCGATGACGAGGCCGTCTTCCGCCTAGTGGAGAGGGAGATCCTGAAGAAGAGGGTCTACGACATCCTGCCCCACCTAGACTGCGGGGAGTGCGGGGAGGACAACTGCGAGGCCTTCGCCAGGGCGGTCATAGAGAGGGGTAGGAAGGTATCGGAGTGCAAGTACCACAACCCCGGGGCAACGCTCTCCCTCACCGTCAACGGACAGCCGGTCTACCTAGGCCCCTTCGTCCACGAGCTCATGGAGAACGTGCTCATGGGGATCCTCAGATCCCTCAAGGCCCCTAAGGACATCAGGGAGTTCGAGCTGAGGTACAGGCGGAGATGAGGATCCTCGCGCTAGTCTCGGGTGGCATGGACTCCCCGGTGGCCGCCCTCATCCTCAGGAGGGAAGGGCATGAGGTGGATCTACTCCACTTCCTGGGGCACGGCCCACCTCCCCTCTACCTCAAGGACCTGCTCGGCGGTGCGAGGATGTACGCCATCCCTCACTCGTCCTACATGGAGGACGTCGTCTCCAAGCTCAGGGCGCATGGGAGAACTGAGTGGACTTGCGTCTTGTGCAAATACTTCATGCTCAGGATAGCGGAGACCCTGGCGCTGAGGGAGGGATACGAGGCCCTCGCAACCGGAGACTCCCTCGGGCAGGTTGCCTCCCAGACTCTGAAGAACCTGGTTCAGGCGAGCAGGGGATTGAGGCTTCCCGTACTGCGCCCCTTGCTCGGGATGGACAAGGCGGACATCGAGAGGCTCGCCAGGGGGTGGTCGATCATGGAGAGGTACCTGGCGGAGGAACACCCGCCCTGCCCCTACCTGCCAAAGGCCGTGGTCACGAGGGCCAGCGACAGGGCCATGGACAGGGTACTGTCCTTATATGATGGGTCGGAATTGATTCGGAAAGCCCTCACGTCGGTGAGAACGCTATGAGTAGGCTGGTGAAGCGCGTGCTTACGATTGCTCTCGTGCTGGCCTCGGTAGTCGCGGCACTTTACATGAACACACCCAGGAGCCCCCCGCTCAGGCCGACCATCGGCGACCTCTACTTGGTCCCGAATAGGGCGTATCTCCCCATAGCCCTCTCGCTCATTGAGAACGCCACCAAGAGCATCCACTGCGTCTACATGTACATGAGGGACGACGGGGACGCGTCCCGCCTGGTAGACGCCCTCATAGAGGCCAGGGAGAGGGGTATCTCCGTATCCGTGGTCCTGGAGGGTGATCTCTCGGAGGAGTCCTCCTCAGCCTATTCGAGGCTCAAGGCTGCTGGGGTCTCCGTCCGTTACGACGGCGGAGGCTTCGTGCACGCCAAGTTCATGATTGTGGACGGGAGGATCCTGCTCATAGGCAGCCACAACATCTCCCCGTATGCCCTGGCCCTCAACAACGAACTGAGCATCTTGGTGGAGAACGAAAGCGTAGCATCCGTGATGGAGGGGGTGTTCGCAGACCTGTGGGAGGACGGGGTTTTGGACGCGGACCACACCTCGTACCTCGGCAGCGTCATGGTCGTCCAGGGGGTGGACCTTCCTAAGGTCCTACTGAATGCGATCCGGGACGCCCGTAGCAACATATCCATGATGTATTATACTTTCAAGTACTACGGCGACTTCCCGCCGACCGATTCCATGGTGGAGGAGCTCATCAACGCCTCCGCCGCAGGGCTGGATGTCAGGGTGTACCTCGATGGGAGGAGGACGAACTCCAGGACCGCGGAGGTCCTGAGAGGAGGTAACGTAAGCGTTAGGGAGTCCCAGCAGGTGATCACGCACACGAAGCTGGCCATCGTGGACGGGCGCACGGTCTTCGTGGGGGACACGAATCTTGCGAAGAGCTACTTTTACGACGACACAGTTAGCTTTACCTTGGTTGTCAACGACACCCGCCTCGCGCAGCAGGCTCAGGCATACTTCAACCAGATATGGGTTAACGGAAAGCTCCTCGGCTTCCCGGCCTACGCCATCTTGGGGAAGAAAAACCTCCTCCTGGTGAACGCGGGTAGCGTCACGATTGACGTGACCGTCGTGATATCCGTGGACGGCAACGAGACCGTCAAGGAGATCACTCTCCCGCCCGGAAGGCCCGTTGTGGAGGTCTTGCCCGAGGAGCCCAGGGCAGTCAGGCTCACCCTGGGAAAGGGTGAGGCGGGTTGAAGGGCCGGGTGGGGAGGGTCCTCGCTGAGGCCCTTCCTGCCCTGGCCCTCCTAGGGGTGGGAGACTTCCTAGCAGGCCTTTACCTGGGCTCACACTCGAAAACGCTAGCGGCCGTTCCTGGCCTCCTGACCCTGCTCCCCGTCATCATGGGCCTCAGGGGGAACATATTTTCCATCATGAGCGCCAAGGCATCAACGATTCTGCATGTCGAGGGCCTCGCGGGTCTGAAGTCTTCCGGGATGAGGAAGACCGTTGGGTCCCTCCTCCTTTCTATGTCTGTTCTGCCACTTGTATCCGTCCTCCTTGCCCACCTGTACTACGAGAGCGTGGGGCAGGGGACAGTCGACCTGGAGGGAGTCATCTTCGTAGTCTACTCCTCCGCCGTGGTCATGTTTCCCATTATCCTCCTCTTTCTCCTGGCCATAACCATCGTGGGATTCCGTTTCGGCATGGACCCAGATCACTATGGCATCCCGCTCATCATGGGCTTCGCGGACGTCCTGGCAATAGTTTTCATGACTCATTTCGCAACGCTGGGCCGCCTTCCTCTATGGTCCACCCTCCTTCTCCCCCTCGCGATGCTGATCGTGTCCCTGCTGCTCGGAGTTAAGGCTCAGGTCCTGAAGGCCGCAATGCTGGCGCAGGTCCTGGCGATTCTCCTGGATCTGGTGGCGGGGGTGATTCTGGAGAAGAACCTGGAGGTCATATCGAGGCACCTAGGGCTCCTGGTGGTCCTCCCCCTCGTGAACTCAGAACTCGGGGGAATAGGGGGTATCCTCGCGTCCAAGTACTCGACGGGACTCAACCTTGGATTCCTCGAGCCCAGACTTGCGCCAACCCGGAGCCACATCAGGTACCTGAGCGCGGCGGTAATTCTGGGCGCCCTCCTCTTTTCACTTCTGTCTGTGCTTATTGCCATACTAGGAGATGTTCCGTTGGCGGCGCACCTATTTTTGACGGCCTTAGGAACGGCCATCTCCGTGGTCGCCTGGGTCCTCACCCACTCGATCACCATTTTCAGCTACAAACACGGTCTCGACCCAGACCTTCTCTCTCCGCCGACCATAACCGGTACGATGGACGTCTTGGGAACCCTGATGATCCTATTCATTTCCCTTAGCTGCTGAGTGGCCACGTCTCAGCGCCTCGGCGTTTGCGCCGCCGTCAACGGCTTTCAGGAGGAGGTCTATCCTCGGTCGCCCGAGGATACCCGATAGGTAGCCCAGGAAGAACATGTTCGCTGGGAGGCCCTGTGGCGGTTTAGGTTGTCCCTCGTAATAGAGGCCGTTCCTGATTACCACTCTTGCGTCCATGTAAGGCCTCGCCCTTGATTCCGCTTTTGGAGACAGGAGGACTAGGGCGTCGGCGTCGACGGGCACGATCTCGTGGATCTCCCCCTCGGAGGCCAAGACGTAAGATAGCACGGGGCCGTACCTCACGGCTGCCGTGTACTCGAAGGAGGCCCGAACCCTAAGCCCCTCCAGGAACAGTGCCTTTGCCGCGACCTTTCCCATGAACCTGACGCCCTGTCCAGCCCAGCCGGCGAACACGAGCCTCATCCCTTCAACACCCCTATCCTCGTCTTTCCCTCTTCACCCTTAAGGGAGGTCCCCTCAGCTATGGCCCTCATGAGCTCGTAGGGGGTGAGGTTCATCCTCCTGCCCATGTAGGTCGGGCACTGTGAGAGCACCTCAACGAACGAGAAGCCCTTGGTCTCCAACGCCTCCACCATGCTCTTCACCAGGGGCCTGAAGTGGAAGGTCGTCCACCTGGCGACGAAGGATGCGCCGGCGGTTGCGACCAGCTGTGATACGTCAAGGGGCCTGTATGGGTTGCCGTCGGGCGTTGTGGGGGTTCTGAGGCCCTTCGGCGTCGTTGGGGCCAGCTGCCCCCCGGTCATGGCGTAAATCCCATTATTCACCATGACCACCGTTATGTCGTAGTTCCTAGCGGCCGCGTGAATAAGGTGACCGAGTCCGATACCCGCCAGATCCCCGTCCCCGGAGATCGTTGCCACCGTCAGTTCTGGTCTGAAGAGCTTCACACCAACTGCGACCGGTATGGCCCTTCCGTGTGGGGTGTGGATGGAGTCGAACCTCAGGTGGGGGCTGGGGATCCAGGCGGAACAGCCTATGCCGGACGTCAGGACGATGTCCTTTTTAGGGATACCGAGCTCGTCCACGGCCCGGACGAATGCGTTCATGACGATCCCGCAGCCGCACCCCGGGCAGAACTTGCTCGGCAGGTTCCTGACGTACTTCTCCCTGTAGTAGGACTGGTCCTTCATGTCAGCACCTCCTCCAGTTCCGGGGGCGTCGGAAGTCGCCCCCCAAGGTACGGGATGAGTCTAACCCGCCGGGGTGAGAAGATTCTCTCCACCTCCTGCAGATATCCCCTAAGTGAAAGCTGCACGAGGAACACCTCCTCCACCCCCTCAGAGAGCTCCATCATCCTCCTGGGCGGCGGCCAGACCGAGATGGGCCGGAAGAACCCTATCTTTCTCCCCCTCTCCCTGAGCCTCCTCACGGCCTCCTTCGCCGGGATTGCGGCGCTACCTAGGGCCACGACCAGGGCGTCCGCATCGTCCGTCCAAAGCTCCTCGTAGGTCTCGTAGACGTCCCTGTTCCTCAGAACCTTCTCCACGAGCCTCCTTACGAGCCTTTCATGCACATCCGGGTCGGCCGTCACCCTGATTCCGTCCTCCCTGTGAGTTGAGCCCGTGACCAGCAGCTCCTTCCCCTCGCCGAGCAGCGGCATCGGGGGCACGAGGCTCTCGTCCACGGGCCTGAACGGGACATCGCCCCTTCTCCGCTCCAGCACCTCGTACTCCTCGGCCACGGTGACGTCCTCGAGTCTCCTGGCCAGGTTGGCGTCCGTCAGGATGACGACAGGGATCCTCAGGGCCTCGGCGGTGTTGAAGGCCTTTATCGCGACCTCGAAGGCCTCCTGAACGGTCGAGGGCATGAAGGCCACGAGCTCGTAGTCTCCGTGGGAGCCGAACCTGGCCTGTGGTACGTCCCCCTGGGCGGGCATCGTGGCCTGTCCCGTGCTCGGGCCCCCCCTCATCCCGTTTACGATGACCAGGGGCGTCTCGGTCATGGCTGCGAAGCCTATTCCCTCCTGCATAAGGGAAAAGCCAGGACCCGAGGTGGCCGTCATGGCCTTTGCCCCGGCCCAGGAGGCCCCTACGAGGGCCATGATGGAGGCGATTTCGTCCTCCATTTGTACGAAGACCCCTCCGAGCTCGGGGAGCCTCCTGGCCATGTGTTCCATCAGGTCTGAGGTCGGAGTTATTGGGTAGCCTGCGTAGAACCTGCATCCGGCCGTGAGGGCACCCTCGGCGACGGCCTGGTTCCCGGTCATGAGGTGCCTCCCCGGGGGTATGGAGGGCCTCATCCCCTCACCTCCACGGCCATGTCTGGGCAGTAGAACTCGCATAGCCTGCAGAGGATGCAGGCCTCCGGCCTGATCACCTCGGCCAGGGGCAGCCCCCAGCTCGAGGGCCTCTTGGAGGGGGCAAGGACGCCCCTGGGGCAGACCTCAATGCATATTCCACAGCCCTTGCACAGGTCCTCCCTTATCACTATGTCGGCCATCGGAGGTATAGGGGACGGAGTTAAGTAATAGCTGTTCGGTAAACGGTCGTTGGGCCCGGGCGTCACGTACATTCTGTTTCTAGAGCTCCCTGAGCCGGGGTGGATAGGGGTCGGATCCCTTGGAGACGTGTACTTCCGGGATGGCGTGTACGTTTACGTCGGCAGGGCAAGGAGCAACCCGGAGGCGAGGATCAGGAGGCACATCCTGGGACCGGGTAAGAAGAGGTGGCACATAGACTCGCTGAGGGAGCATGCTGAGCCACTCGGACTGATACTCATGCCGGGCGCGTGGTGGGAGAGCGTTGTTGCATCCTACCTCTCGGAGGTCTACCTCCCTATTCCCGGATTCGGGGGCACAGACATAGGCTCCTCAACCCTCTTCTATCTGGGAAAGGAGTTCGACCCCCTTCAGGTCCTCGAGCTGTTGGAGGAGAAGTTTTCAAAGGTCGAGTTCGCGGATCACGTTATCTGAGAGTCTGGCCAGGTAGATGTCTCCCTCCTGATCGCTCTCCGTCTCCTCCCCCGCGATGTAGAAATTGCTCGTGTAGAACACGTAGATGGAGGAACCGGAATCGTTTCCGCCTAGGTCAAGCGTCTGCTCCCAGACGGGGACCAAATCCTGATCCAGCCTGGCAAGGTACGTGTCCCCGCTCCGCCCGCCTACGATGTAAAGGACGTCCCCGTAGAGGAAGACGTCTCCTATGATGTCGTCGCCGTCGGAGTCCACCTCAAAGGAAGCAAGCGGGGATCCGTCCTCGATGGAGAGGGATAAGACGTAGCCGAAGCTATCCTGACTGTAGTTCCCGCTGACCCCTACGATGTAGCATTTATCTCCTCCCGCTTTCACCCTCAGGAAGAGGTCCCTGTCAGCCAGGTCGAAGGTCTGTACCCAGCGCATGCTAGATGGGTCCTCCTTGTCGAGCATAGCAGCGAATCCGTCCGTGTAGATGGTCGTCCCAGAGATCTGCATAACGGATACCCCGACGAGGAGGAGGTCTCCTCCCTGGATAGTCAGAGAGGTGGCCAGTGTGCCCAGGCCCGGTACGTTGGGCATGCCCACGTCGACCACGTTAAGGTCGGCGTCCAGGACCCACACAGCGGCTCTGTAGAAGTTGGTCGAAATCTCCGCCATGCCCGAGACGTAGAGGTACTGGCCGTCCGTCTCGATGGAGGTACCGATTTCCCGGAGGTCCGGAAGACCCACCGAGGCCTCGTGAACCACGTTACCCTCGCGGTCCACAGCCACTACCCAGAGGTTAGGGGTGTTGTCGGTATCATTGTTGAAGCCGACGAAATAGGCCAGGTCCCCGAGCATGACGAACTCGGAGAGCATCCTATCGTTCTGCGATGAGAGGTCGATGCTCCAGATCACGGAGCCGTCGTCGGGGGAGACGTAGAGGATTATGGGCCTCCAGACGCCGGACCTGTTCTCGTCCCCGACCACCAGCAGCCCATCCCAGGCCGGCGCGACGAAGGTGGAGAGGTCCACGCCCTCCAGGTTGTACGAGGTCTGCCAAACGACCGTGGCCGAGCGCCCTAGGGCTAGTGCGAGGAGGCCCACCTCGATGACCAGAATCGCCAGGAGGACCCACCTCTTCACGAATAATTATTGTCTGGGGAAAATAAATAAGTTCCCATAAGTTTTTTCTTATCAAAATCCCCTCAAGCATCGTGAGTCCGGTGGAGTATGTCGGATTGGGCATCATATTGCTCTTCGTACTCTCCATATTAGCTTCGGCCATCAAAGTCGCCAAGGAGTACGAGAGGATCGTGATCTTCAGGCTTGGGAGGCTGATAGGGGTCAAGGGACCCGGCCTCGTCTTCAGGGTCCCCTTCATAGACAGCATCATAACTATCGACCTGAGGACCTACACCTTCGACGTCCCGAAGCAGAGGATCGTCACCAAGGACAACGTCACCGTCGAGGTTGACGCAGTCGTCTATTATCACGTGGTTGACCCGGCCAAGGCCGTTACGAGGGTTAGGAACTACATAGTCGCCACGAACCTCCTAGCTCAGTCGATCCTGAGGGACGTCGTCGGTCAGGAGGAGCTCGACTCCCTCCTGTCGAGGAGGGAGGAGCTGAACAAGAGGCTTACCAGCCTCTTGGACGTCGCCACAGACCCATGGGGCATCAAGGTAACCGCCGTCACCATCAAGGATGTGGTTCTCCCCGAGAGCATGCTCAGGGCCATGGCCATGCAGGCCGAGGCAGAGAGGCAGCGCAGGGCTAGGATCATCATGGCTGAGGGGGAGTTCCAGGCTGCAAAGAAGATGGCCGAGGCAGCGGAGATGTACGCCAAGAGCCCAATCGCCATGAGGCTGAGAGAGCTTCAGACGTACGTTGAGATAGCCAAGGAGAAGAACCTGATCATCATCATGCCAGCGGAGCTGGGACATGTCGGCGCAGCCGTGGCCCTCGCCAAAGGGCTCAAGGCAGAGTAGGGCACTCGCTGTCCTACTCCTCCTCCTTTTCATCCAGTCCGCCGCCAGCGGGGCCACTAACAGGGTAGTGGTGGTCTCGGTTAACGGGACCATTGGGCCTGGGACCGTCGAGCTGATACAGGGCGCACTGGAGTCCGCCGAGGGGGCCGAGGCCCTGGTCCTGGTCCTGGACACCCCCGGCGGGCAGCTCGAAGCCACCATGGACATAGTGGGAATGATAGAGGGATCCCCGGTTCCCGTCATAGGCTTCGTTCCGCCCTCCGGAGCCGCCTGGTCCGCGGGGACCATCATACTGCTGAGCACGCACCTGGCCGCCATGGCACCGGGCTCGGTCATTGGGTCCTGCCAACCGGTGATCCTGGGGCCATCGGGAAACGCCACCCCTGCCGATAACAAGACCGTTAAAGCCATTAGGGAGTACGTAGTCGAGAGGGCCAAGATCCACGGGAGGAACGTGACCGCGGCGGAGCGCTTTGTCACAGAAAACCTAAACATGGGGGCCGAGGAGGCGCTTAAGGCCGGCGTCATAGAGCTGATCGCCGATGACCTGTCGGACCTCCTCCGGAAGGCCGACGGGATGACCGTTCGCACGGTTGCGGGCAACGTGATCCTGAGGACGGCTGGAGCCACTGTCGAGTACTATCGACCGGGGATAGGGGTGAGGATCCTGAACTGGCTCTCGGACCCCTCCGTCTACAGCCTCCTACTGAGCCTCGGCCTCCTCATACTCATGATAGGCCTGTTCACCCCCGGTTACGTGGGCGAGGTCGTGGGCGCCCTCCTGCTGGTCCTGGCCCTGGTGGGCATGGGCCTGGTGCCCAGGGCCATAGGCGCCGTCATCCTCCTCGCCCTGGGGGCCATCTTCCTCGCCTACGAGCTCATAACCCCGGGATTCGCCTTCTTCGGCTTCACAGGCATCACCCTCATGATCATAGGCCTCGTCCTCGTCATGGGGGTTCCAATGCTCGTCAAGGGTACAGGCAGCGCCTTCTGGGTCCTCGTGGTCCTCCTGGCCGTCTTCGTAGGGTTCGCGGCCTTCCTCCTTTACAAGGCCTTCAGGGCCCAGAGGAGGAGGCCCATCGAGCTAGGACCGATTGGGAAGGAGGGAATCGTGGAGGAGCCGCTAGGTCCCGGCAGGGAGGGCTACGTCCGCGTGGAGAACGAGCTCTGGAAGGCCACAGCAGACGAGGAAATCGGGGTCGGCGAGCGTGTAAGGGTGGTCTCCAAGGAGGGTCCCATACTGAAAGTAGAAAAGGTTCAGTAGGGGATCCTCTTCCTCTTCTCCATCTCGGCCCTGGTCTCGAGGACGTCCAGGTAGGTGGTGATGTAGCCCGCAATCCAGTTCCTCATCCTCTTGCTCTGGATCTTAGCAATCCTCGCGAGGACCCTCTTGTTGTGTTCGAAGTCCTTCTTGAAGAGGTGCCCGTACTTCTCCACGAGCTCCCTGGATATGCGCTTGATGAAGTCGGGTCTCACGTTCCCCATGCCGCATCGGGAAGCAAGTACCGTTTTTTAAGGTTTATTCGGTCTTCCAACCTGTGACTTGGGAAGTCGACTACAGGGAGCCCCAGGACGTCGTGGAGATGCTTGAGAGGAGCAGCGGGGAGGAGGTCGTAAGGGTCAATCTCGACGTTGGGGATTACAGGCACGGGGAAGTCGGATTCGAGAGGAAGAGCTTGGATTTCCTGAAGTTCGACGACGTCCTTGCCAAGGCATCGGAGCTGCTGAAGTTCTACGAGAAGGCATTCCTGGTAGTGGACGTCCCCCTGGAGGAGCTGGTTGTAGAGGCCCAGGCGAGGGGGAAGAGGTACCTTTCCGGCCTTTTCGGCACCATCGGGACGCTGGCCGCCATGGGGATACCCCCCATCTTCGCCGGCTCAAGGAGCAACATGGTCGAGGTTATGGTGGCCATCGCCAGGAAGTCGGGGACCCAGAGGGAGCTCCTCCTCCGTCCCATCAAGACCAGACCCGTATCCATGGACGACTGGAGGATAAACGTCCTCCTGGGCCTTCCCCATGTCAGCGTCAAGAGGGCGAGGGCGCTGCTGACCCACTTCGGCTCCATAAGGAGGTTGGCAAACGCATCCGTCTCCGAGATCATGAGGGTGGAGGGAATAGGGGAGAAGATAGCGAAGCAGATCCACGAGATCATGTGGGGTAAGTATGGGGGCAGGGACAGAGGGATCCAGCCATTGAAAAGGTGATATGAGGCTGATACCGGGCCTCAGGAGGAGGCTGAGGGGTGTGCCCCACGAGGTAGAGGGCATAACCCACCTCGGCACCAGGTACTTCGTCTCCGTCTGCAGGAAGGAGGGACCCCTGAAGGCGGAGGTTTACGTGCTGGACGACCGCCTCAGGCCGGTGGCCATGAGGGACTTCTCGCTGTGGGGGGTGGAGCATGCAGGGGGTCTTGTGGTCCACGAGGGGAAAATCATCCTCCCACTAGCGGAATACAGACCTGTCGTCAGGAGGCCCTCCAGGCTGGTTGCGGTCGACGCCGATTTGAGGATCCTCAGCGTATTAACGGTGATCCCGGATCACATTGGCGGTGTTTTCGTCTTGAACGGCCTGTATTTCCTCTTCAGCTGGGATAGCAAGAGGTACTATGTGCTAAACGAGGGGCTCGAATTGCTCAAGGTTGCGAATTCCCCCGTAGTGGGCATGCAGGATTTCGCGGTCGGCCCCAAGGGACTCATCTTTTCCACAGTTCAGAATGAGGACGTCATCGTGGTCCTCAGGGTGGAGGGTTTGGAGCTGGAAGTGGTGGAGGAGGCGAAAGTCCTGAAGGGGGACTCCACCAATGGGATTACGTGGGTTGACGGTAACATCATGGTAGCCTGGAGCGACGGGAAAAATGCGTATTACAGGAAATATAGGTTATTGCCTGGGTCCATGCCCTAGTCGGGCAGTTTCGCCTAGCCTGAACGTGTTTTGCAGAAAATGTATGCCGGGGGCCGGGATCGAACCGGCGACCTCGCGGTCTTCAGCCGCGCGCTCTCCCAGCTGAGCTACCCCGGCTCGCACTCTTATTTCCGATCTCAAGATAAAACTATCCCCTACTTCAGGACCTCACCGGTTTCGAGGTACCACAGGTAGAGATCCAGCTCACCCAGTTCCATATGCAATTCACGAGCAATTCCTCGGAGCAGGTTTTCCATTTCGATATACCTTCTCCTTGTAAGACTCTTGGGCCTGGGATATAGGCCCATCTCGTCCAGAACGCGCATAATGTGCCTGTCTATGATAGCCACGTCCAGGAAACCCACGTTCCTCAGGAAGTGGGATGCCTCCTTCATACCGAATCCCCGGACGTTCTCGACCAGCCAGGGCCTCGCCCTCTGGCCCGTGCCGAACCTCAGAACGACCTCCCTGAACCATGGGTAGAGTCGCCTGTTCTCCACGATGAACCTCGCCCTGGTCCGGTAGAACCTGTGACCCAAGTCCCTCAGCCTCCCGGCCAGCTCCTCCTCAGCTAGCTCCAAGAAACCGTTTGGTCCCAACTCCTTTTGGATTCTTACTCCCAAACGGGCGGTCGAGTTGGCCGTCAAAATGCAGAACGAGAGTTCGGAAAACCACTCTTCTGGTCCCTTCTTTCTCATCTCCCTGAACTCCTGTATCCTCCTTCTCACAGCATCCCCGACGTGCCCCTTGGATAGCTCCTCCAGGACCTCCAACAAACGCACTGTATCAGTCCCCCGGTGGTAGGAACTTCAGACCCAGGACGACGGAGGATGCAAGTTCTCCCCCGAGGCCCAGGCCCAAATATGCGCCGAAGAGGAAGTCGTCCCCCCTTATCCTCCAGAACCTCTTCTCATAGTCTCTTTTCAGGTCCTCGGGGATCTCCCGGGGCGGGTTGACCAGGAAATCGATCTGCGAGTACTCCGCTATCCTCAGGTGCCTCAGCACCTGGTCGAAGCTTGGCCTATCCTTTGTTTTGATGGGGAAAAGGGAGTATTTTTTGAGATCGTCGAAATCCTCGGGATATGCCAGGATCGGGGTTCCGGTTGTTGCCGCGAGCAGCAGGGTCCTTCCGGCCCCATCGAGCTCCTTCAGGAGCCCCTTCTCGAATGGCGCTTCGGTGACAACAAACGGTTTTCCTAGCTCTCCGCTCACCGTGGCAGGGTCTACCAGTATGATCCGATTCCTGTGGTACTTCCTGACAACCTTGATGAACTCCCCGTCCTTCACGCCCGTGGGGGCGTACATGGTGGCCCTGGCGTTCCTGAGCAGATAGACCGTGAATCGATCCATTACGGCCAATTAGCAATTTTATCTTATTCTTGAATTTCACCTGCAGAATGCTCGAGGAGGCGAGGGTGGTAGGATCGAGGTATCGTAGGAAGGACGCCCTCGCTAAGGTCAGGGGGGCCCCGATATTCACGGACGACGTCGAGATCCCCGACGCCCTCTGGGTCGCGGTCGTGAGGAGTGAAAGACCGCATGCGAGGATCCTCTCTGTGGATACATCCGCCGCAGAGGAGGTTCCGGGCTTCGTGGGGCTGGTGACGTACGAGGACGTGCCTGGGGAGAACGTGCTTCCGGTGATCAAGGACGACATGCCGGTCCTCTCCGAGGGCATCGTCAGGTACGTGGGTGAGCCCATCCTTCTCGTGGTTGCCGAGAGCAGGAAGGCGGCGTATGAGGCCGCGTCCCGCGTGAGGGTGGAGTACGAGGACTTGCCAGCCGTGTTCGACCCAGTCGAGGCCATGCGCGAGGGCGCCCCCCTGGTGGCGAGGGAGGGTTTCTCCGAGGAAGGTAACATCTTCGTCCACCTGTGGGCCGGGAAAGGGGAACCCGACGAGCTCTTCGGGGAGTGTGCGGTGGTTCACGAGGCCGAATACCGCACCCCGATGCAGGAACACCTCTATCTGGAGACCCAGAGCGCCATAGCCGTTCCCACGCCCGACGGTGGCGTGGAGGTCATGGGCTCCATCCAGTGCCCCAGCCAAGACTACGTCCAGGGGATGCTCTCCAGGGTCCTGGGCCTGCCGCTCTCGAAGGTGAGGGTGAAGGCCCTCCCGCTCGGTGGGGGCTTCGGGGGCAAGGAGGAGGTCCCGGGCCTGGTGGCCGCCCACGCAGCCCTCGCCGCGCTAAAGTTCGGCAGGCCGGCCAGGATATCCCTGGAAAGGGAGGAGGATTTCATATCTACGAGCAAGCGGCACCAGGCCATTATGAGGGTCAAGGTAGGCGCCGACGCGGAAGGGAGACTTCTCGCCTTGAAGGCGCAGATAATCCTCGACGCGGGGGCATACCAGACGCTCTCTCCTGCGGTCCTCTGGAGGGCCATGATCCACATCTTCGGGCCTTACAGGTACAGGGCGGCCTGGGTGGACGCCTACGCCGTAGCCACGAACAAGGTTCCCGCCGGTGCCTTCCGGGGCTTCGGCGCCCCCGAGGGTGCCTTCGCCATCGAGATGGCCCTCAACGAGCTGGCGCGCAAGCTGGGTATGGATCCCTTGGAGCTGAGGAAGAAGAATACTGTTATCGTGGGCGACGAGCTGGGTTTCGGGCAGAGGCTGACCTTCTCCGTCGGGGCGAGGGACACCGTGCTGGAGGCAGAGAGAATTTCCAACTACCGTGAACTGAGATCGATGAGGGGGGGTGGCAGGCTGAAGGTGGGAATAGGCGTGGCCACGGCCATGATGGGCAACGGCCTGGGGGGAAAGGCGGTCCCCCTGGAGAAGGCGACGGCGGTGGTGAGGATGTTCATGGACGGGAGCGTGGAGGTCCTGGTCGGGACTACTGAGATGGGGCAGGGCTCGTGGAGCGGCTTTGCGGCGATAGCCTCGGAGATCCTCGGGGTTCCCTACGAGTGGGTAACAGTCGCCGGTGCCGACACGGCAATGGGTATTGACTCGGGCCCCACGGTCGCATCCAGGAGCACCGTGTTCCAGGGCAGGGCCGTTCAGATGGCCGCCGAGAAGCTGAGGAGGAGGCTGGTGGAGCTAGCCTCCGAGCTCCTAGGCACCCGACCGGACGACGTCGAACTCTCCGGAGGCTACGCGTTCTCCAGGGAGGATCCCGACCTGAGGATCGGCATCAGGGAGCTGGCCAGCAAGGCCTGGGAGAGGAACCTGAACCTGCAGGCCACCGGCTACGCCTCGATGCCCGACTTCGTATTCTGGGACTACGAGAGGGGAACCGGGAACGCCTACCCCCAGTACTCGTACGCGACCCACATCACAGTGGTCGAGGTGGACCCCGAGACGGGTGAGGTCCGCGTCAGGGAGGTCTACGCGGCCTACGACGCGGGTCGGATCATCAACCGGGAGGCTGCCGAGGGTCAGGTGATCGGCGGAACCGTGATGTCCATAGGCTACGCCCTGACCGAGGACCTTAAGTTAGAGGAGGGTAGGATCCTGAACCCCAACTTCACGGACTACCTCATACCCACCGTGCTGGACGCCCCTGAGCGCACCGTGGTGAGCTTCGTGGAGGACCACCCCTCCCCCATAGGGGGGATGGGAGCGAAGGCGCTGGGTGAGCTCCCGATGGTCGTGGCTCCTGCTTCCATCGCGGCGGCCGTCGCCGACGCCCTGGGAGTGCCCGTGAGGGAGCTCCCCCTGACCCCGGAGGCCGTGTGGAGACTCATGAGCAAAGGTAAAGAATCATCCAATGAAGAATAGGCGTGGTTAACTGGTTCGCGATAAGGCCCGACTGCCGAAAAGCGCTGAAGGACCCCGTGCTCAGGTCCTACTACAAACACTACTTCTCGATCCTGGAAGGGAAAGGGCTGCCATACCACATGATCGCTAGGATGGTCCAGGTTGAGCTGCGTGGAGACCTCGACACCCTGTGGGAGGAGCACGGTAGGGCTCTGGGGGAGTTCTGGGATCTCGTCGAGCGGAATCCCAGGGAATTCAAGCCCGTTGAGCCGAACTTTCTCCAGCTCAAGGCGGAGATAGCGGAGAGGATCCTGAGGGGATGCAGGTTCTGCGAGTGGAGATGCGGGACCGACAGGACTAGGGAGCCTGGGCGCGTGTGCAGGGCGGGGAAGGACATTGCGGTTTCGACGGCTTTCATCCACCTGGGGGAGGAGCCGGAGATCAGCCCCTCCTACACCGTCTTCACTCTCGGTTGTAATTTGGCGTGCATACACTGCCAGAACTGGGAAATCAGTACGTGGGCCGAGAAAGGGTTGATCATCAGCCCCAGTGCCCTGGCCAAGAGCATAGACAGGGCTTGGGGAATGGGGGCAAGGAACGCGAACCTGGTTGGCGGTGAACCAACGATCTGGCTCCACGCCTGGCTCAGGACCTTCAGCGTGGTGAGGGAGCCAATACCAGTGTTCTGGAACTCCAACGGGATCTACAGTCGGGAGGCCATGAGGCTGCTCGAGGGCTTTGCCGACATAATTAAGATAGACTTCAAGTACGGAAACGACCGCTGCGCGATGAGGATCTCCAGAGCGCCCAGGAACTATATGGAGATCATGGAAAGGAACCTGAAGCACGCTAGGAGGGTCTCCGAGCCCCTGATAAGGGTCCTCGTGCTCCCCGGACACCTGGAGTGCTGCCTCAGGAACATCCTGAAGAGTATCGTGGACTGGACCGGGAGGGACACCAGGGTGAACGTCATGTTCCAGTACTACCCCGCCCACAGGGCGCCGGAAGGTCCATACCCGGAGCTCAAGAGAAGGCTCTCCTGGGAGGAGATGGAGGAGGCGAGGAAGATGGTCCTCGAATCGGGCCTTCAAAATGTTTTAATAGGATAATTTTTAATTATTACATTATATTTAAATTCTTATAAGTTTTAAATTGACAAATTCCATGGAAGTTCGATGTTCGAGATTCGCTTCCACGGGAGAGGCGGACAGGGCGCGGTGACCGGGGCCAACATCTTCGCCATTGCGGCCTCCTACGACGGTTACAAGTCCCAGGCGTTTCCCTTCTTCGGCGTGGAGAGGAGGGGTGCGCCCGTCACCGCCTATGCGAGGATCAGCGAGGGTCCCATAGAGATCAGGAGCTTCATCTACAACCCCGATGCCGTCGTGGTCCTGGACCCCAGCCTCTTGGATGCGGTGAACGTGCTGGAGGGGCTGAAGGAGAATGGGTACGTGCTCATAAACACGACAAAGAAGCCGGACGAGTTGGGGATCAGCGGCTACCGCCTGGCCACGGTGGATGCCTCGGCCATCGCGGTGAGGCACGGTCTAGGCACCCCGCAGGCGCCCATCGTGAACACGGCAATCCTCGGAGCCCTAGTTCGCTTCGTGGACATGGTGAAGCTTGAGAGCCTCCTCAGGGCCATCAGGGAGCACGCGCCCGCCAAGAAGGAGGAGAACGCTAAGGCGGCCGAGGAGGCGTACGGGGAGGTGAGGATATGGTGAAGAAGGTGACGGTCGGGGCCGTCGTCCCCTGGCCGGGGTCGACGGCGGAGAACAAGACCGGGAGCTGGAGGACCCTGAAGCCCGTCATCCACTATGAGAAGTGCATAAGGTGCGCCATCTGCTGGATGTACTGCCCCGAACCCGCGATCCTGAAGGTGGATCCCGACAAGTACCCTGCCCCCGAGGGTAAGCCAGCCATTGCGAAGTTGCCGGCCGTGGAGATCGACTACGACTACTGCAAGGGATGCGGGATCTGCGCAGAGGAGTGCCCAGTCAACGCCATCGAGATGGTGGAGGAGGTGAAGTGAATGGTGGTCATGACGCTGGAGGGGAACGAGGCCGCGGCCTGGGGTGCCAGGCTCGCCAGGCCGGATGTCATCGCAGCGTACCCGATAACGCCCTCCACCCACATTCCCGAGAGGCTCTCGGAGTGGATCGCCGACGGAATCATGGACTCGGAGATGATCCTCACGGAGAGCGAGCACTCGGCCCTCAGCGCCTGCGTTGGGGCGTCGGCGACTGGAGCCAGGGTCTTCACGGCCACCGCGAGCCAGGGCCTGGCGCTGATGCACGAGATCCTCCACATCGCGTCCGGCATGAGGCTCCCAATTGTCATGGCGATAGGGAACAGGGCCCTGAGCGCCCCCATAAACATCTGGTGCGACCACCAGGACATGATGTCGCAGAGGGACACGGGCTGGATGCAGTTCTTCGCCGAGAGCAACCAGGAGGCGCTGGACCTGATCCTCATAGCGTACAAAGTGGCGGAGGACAGGAGGGTCCTGCTGCCGGCGATGGTCGGCCTGGACGCCTTCACCCTCACCCACACCTTCGAGCAGGTGGACGTACCGGAACAGGAGGAGGTGGATCGGTACCTGCCGAAGTACCGCCCGGTGCACGCGTTCCTGGACCCCGAGAGGCCCATCACCCAGGGTCCCCTGGGGACGCCGCAGCACTACATGGAGTTCAAGTATGCCCAGTATGAGGCCATGAACAGGGCGAAAGGGGTAATCGTGGAGGCCATGGAGGAGTTCGGTAGGGCCTTCGGCAGGGAGTACGCCCCCCTGGTGCCCTTCTCACCCGGCGGGGAGATCGTCCTGGTGACCATGGGATCCATGTCTGGGACGGCCAGGGTCTTCGTGAGGGGCGCCAGGCAGGAAGGGGAGTCCGTTTCCCATGTCAAAGTCGTGGCCTTCAGGCCCTTCTACCATTCCAAACTGGCGGAGCTCCTGGCCGGGGCCAAGGTCGTAGCAGTGGTGGAGAGGGCCTTCTCGTACGGCAGCGTTGGGCCCCTGGCCCAGGACGTGGCCTACGCCATGCACAGGTACGGTATCAAGGCGAAGCTGGCGAACTTCATCGTAGGGCTCGGCGGCAGGGATGTCACCCTGCGCGACTTCTCGGAGGTCCTGGAGACGTCGAAGAGGATCCTCAAGGGCGAGGAGGATCCCGGGGTCTTCTGGCTGAACGTCGCAAAAGAGGAGGTCCTGAAGGCGGAGGAGGTGATCTGGAATGCCTGAGGAGTTTGAGCCTATAGCCCCTGGCCATTCCGCATGCGCCGGTTGCGGCTCGACCCAGATCGTCCGCTGGGTCCTGAAGGAGGCAGGCCCGAACACCATAGTGGTCAACGCTACGGGCTGCCTTGAGGTCTTCTCGACCACGTACCCATACACCATGTGGAGGGTCCCCTGGCTCCACGTCGCCTTCGAGAACGCGGCTGCTGCGGCGAGCGGCGTCGAGGCCGCTCTGAAGAGGATGGGTAAGAAGGCTCACATCATAGCCTTCGGCGGCGACGGCGGAACCGCGGACATAGGCTTCCAGGCCCTCTCCGGCATGGTGGAGAGGGGCCATGATGTCCTCTACGTCATGTACGACAACGAGGCCTACATGAACACGGGCATCCAGAGGTCATCCTCGACGCCCCTCCTCGCATGGACCACGACCTCCCCCGCTGGCAAGGTCATCCCGGGCAAGCAGCAGCCCAAGAAGCCCGTGGCGTGGATCATAGCCGCCCACGGTGCCCCCTACGTGGCGACCGCATCCATTGCATACTTGACGGACCTGAGGAAGAAGGTGAGGACCGCGCTGAGCATCAAAGGACCCAAGTTCATCCAGGCGATCCAGCCCTGCACCACCGGCTGGCGCTTCGACCCATCACTGACGGTCAAGCTCGCGAGGCTGGCTGTGGAGACCTGCTACTTCCCGCTGTGGGAAATGAGGAACGGGGACCTTAGGACCTTCCGCCTGACCTACATTCCCAAGGAGAAGAAGCCCGTGGAGGAGTTCCTCAGGCCCCAGCGCAGGTTCAGGCACGTCCTGCAGAACCCCGACCTCCTCGAGAGGATCCAGAAGTGGGTCGACGAAAACTGGGAGAGGATGCTGAAGCTACACGAGGCAGCTGTAAACCAAAAATTATAATTTATTTTTTATTCTAATACATGTTTTTCAGGCACCACCGCGAAGAGGGTCCCTTCCATGACGACCCTACCTTCGACGGTTGTCTTCACCAGAATCCTGTAGTGGCTGTCCTTCCTCTCCACCACCCTCGCCTCGGCCACCATCCTGTCCCCCACCCTGACCGGCCTGAGGAACCTGATCTCGGCCCTGGCCAGGACCACGTTCTCCCGGTTCACCGCGAGCATTGCCGCCAGGTCGGCGACCGCGAAGGTGAAGGCTCCGTGCACGAGCCCCCTATCGTCGACGGCCATCCTCTCGGTCGCCAGCAGCTCTACCTTCGCCCAGCCTTCTCCGAGCTCCAGAGGCTTTCCCACCAATTCCGGATCGGCCTTCCTATGAGTCCTTATGTCCATATCTTTTTCAACAATCAGATAATATCAATAATAAATGTCCCTTCTCCTCGACCTGATCGGCTACTTCATCGGCTATCTCATCCTGACGCTGGCCGTTTACATCACCACAGTCGTCCTCCGCTTTCGCAAGAGATCCATATTGAGGGCGTTACTGGTTGCCCTCATCCTCGAGATAAGCGCCTTCCTGACGATCATTCCCATCCTGGGGCTCATCCTCGCCCTATTCGTATCTTTGCTGGCCATCAAAGCGGTCTACGAGGAAGGGTGGCTTAAGTCCATTGCCGCTCTCATCATCAGCTTCATCGTCCTGATCCTGCTCGCTGTAGTCTTACAAATTTTAGGCCTCCTGAGCAGGACTATTTTCCTATTCCGAGCTCCCTTGCCCTCCTCAGGACCGCCCTGACGTCTATGGTCTTGAAGTGACCATCCTCGTATAGGACCCTACCTTTGGACATTACCAGTCTGACATCCTCAGGGGAGGCGGAGTAGACCACGTACCCGACGGGGTCGTGGCTCAGCGTCCCGGCCAGGGATCCCATGTCCAGGACTACGATGTCCGCCTCCTTGCCCTCCTCCAGGCTACCAATTTCGTCCTCCAGCCCCAGCGCCCTGGCCCCGCCAAGGGTTGCGGCCTCCAGGGCGTCCTCGGCCTTGAAGGCGGTCACATCTCCTGCGGCGACCTTCTGCAGCACCGTCGCGACCTTCATCTCGGCGAACATGTCCAGTTTCCCGTTAGAGGCTGCTCCGTCGGTAGCCATGGAAATGTTTGCACCCACCCTCTTCAGGGCCACGATCGGTGCGATGCCGTCGGCCACGTAGAGGTTCGAAAGGGGGCAGTGGACGGCCGTCGCCCTCGCCTGCCCCATGAGGGAGACCTCCCTTGGGGTGAGGTTCACCGAGTGGACGCCTATGAAGTCCCTGTCCAAGATTCCCAGCTTGTGCATTAGTTCTGCGTCCCTGAGCCCCTCCCTCCTTACGAGAAGCTGCACGTCCCTTTCGCTCTCCGCGAGGTGCGTGTAGTACTTAGTACCCCTGTCCTTAGCCCACCTGTGCAGCTCAACCAGGGATTCATTGCTAACGAAACAAGGGTGCATGGGTCCCGGCATGATGCCCACTTTCCCCTTGTACTCCTCGTATAGGTCATCCATGTTCTCGAGGACTCTATCTAGCCTCTCCCTGAGCTCCTTTCTGGCCTCGATCTCGTAGAACCCCCTGCTTATGAACCCTCTAATGCCCGCCTCGACCATCGCGTCGGCCACCACGTCGAAGTGGGGGTTGCCGTAGTGCATGTCCACGATCGTCGTCGCTCCGCTCCTGACGTTCTCCGCAATGCCCAGAAGGGCCCCGATCCTCATCTCCTCCCTGGTGAGCTTAGGGACCACGGGCCAGATGGCTGTGCTCAGCCAGTCTAGGAGCTCCAGATCTATTCCCCAGTTCTTCAGCAGGTTCTGAAACAGGTGATTGTGCATGTTCACCAGGCCCGGGATTGCCACACCGTGCTCGTACTCATAGACCTTGTCACACTCAGGGGCGAGCTCTTCCGCGCCCACGTACTTTATTTTGCTCCCCTCCACGATGATGCAGGCGTCCTCCACAACGCCGCTGCTGACCGTAACCGCGTATTTCACCCTGATGCCTACCTTCATGGATCGAGATCCCTATATCGGTATATACCATTAGTGCACCGTGAGGATCCTCGTCAGGAATGCTCACCTGGTCACCCCTCCGTGCGGTGGACCCCTAAGGGGTGAAGACCTCAGGGATGTCAGATCCTCGAAGACCTCGATATTGTGCGTCGATGGGAGGGTCGAGGCCTTCGGCAGGGAGGCGGAATACCTCGCCGACGGGGCAGAGGTCGTTGATGTGGGGGGTAGGCTGGTCACCCCGGCCCTCGTGGACCCCCATACCCACCTCGCCTTCGCAGGCGAGAGGGATGCGGAGCTGAGGATGAAGCTCCAGGGGCTTAGCTACCTTGAGATCCTGAATAGGGGATATGGGATCTACAGGACGGTCGAGCACACGAGGAGCTGCAGCGTTGGGGATCTCGCGGCTATCGTGCATGAAAGGTTGAACACCATGCGCTCCCATGGGACCTTCCTCGTGGAGGCCAAGAGCGGCTACGGCCTCGACATGGAAAACGAGGTGAAGATCCTTAGGTCCTACGAGGGCCTATCGGGGGTCATCCCCACCCTCCTAGCCCACGTGGTCCCCAAGGGGTGGGAGGAAGGGGAATACGTGGAGTACTTCAAGCGGATCATTGACAGGGTGCGGGACCTTGGCCTGGCGAGGTTCTTCGACGTCTTCTGCGACAAAGGCGCATTCTCGGTGGACGCGGCAAGGGAGCTGTTGCTCCACGCCAGGAACAGGGGGTTTGGGCTGAAAGTGCACGCGGAGGAGCTAGAGAGGACGGGTGCTACGGAGATGGCCGTTTCCCTGGGCGCCACTTCCGTGGACCACCTGGAGGTCGCCGACGAGGAGGCCATAGACGCCCTGGCGTCATCGAGGACCATTGCGGTCCTCCTCCCCACCACGCCCCTGGTCATGCTTGGCGGTCCAAGGCCGAGGGCCAGGAGGATGGTCGACGAGGGGGTGGCCATAGCCATTGGGACGGACTTCAACCCGAACAACTGGATCGAGAGCCTTCAGTTCGTCCTCCAATACTCCGTCTACACCCTGAGGCTCCTCCCGGAGGAGGCCCTGTCCGCCTGCACCCGCAACGCTGCCCTGGCCGTGGAGGCCCGGGATTACGGTTGCGTGGCCGAGGGAAAGGCCTGTGCCCTCGCCGTCTGGGACGTGGGCAGCCTCGACTCATTGGCAGCCAGGATCGGGGTCAACAGGCTTTACAGGCTCATCTCGCCCATAGAGGCCAGTACTTCCCGACCGAAGACTTAACCCAGTTCAGATAAGCCTCAATCTTCTCCGGGCCCGTTGTCCCTCCCTCCGTGTAGGGGGCATCCCTGCCGGCCAGGCCGAAGGCGAAGTTCCAGAAACCCTTCCCGAGGCCAAAGGGGTCATAACCCCCTTCGAGGGTTCCAAAACACGGGATTCTCGAACACAGGTCGGAGAAGATGCTTCCGACCCTGTAAAAGCCCATAATCGAGTAGTTCAGCTCGGTCAGCGGGTCCCTGTGATGTCCGTCAAACCCCATGGAGAAGCCCAGGGCGTCGGGGGAGAACATCTCGATGATCCTCTTGGCGACCCCCGTCATGGTGAGCAGTCCCTCGTCTCCGGAGCCGGGTGGTAGGGGCATGTTGATCGTGTAGCCCTCCCCCTCCCCAGTCCCGACCTCATCCGGGAAACCCGTACCGGGGTACAGAGTCGCCGGGTCCTGGTGGACCGAGACGTATAGCACATCCCTTCTGTCGTAGAACACCGATTGGGTCCCGTCCCCGTGGTGGGCGTCGAAGTCAAAGATCGCGATTTTCGACATTCCCCTCTCCCTCAGTGCCTCTACGGCTATGGCGATGTTGTTGAAGATGCAGAAGCCCCTGGACTCCGTCCTTGATGCGTGGTGTCCCGGCGGTCTCACCAAGGCCAACCTGATCTCGCCGGGTCTCGATCGTAGCGCCGCGTCGACCGCGGTCCCCGCGGCCCAGAGGGCCACGTCGAAGCTCTCCCTGGACACGTCCGTATCTATGTCCAACCTGGTGAGGCCCTTGAGGACCGTCGTGCGGACGGTTTCCACGTGCCATGGGTCGTGCACGAGGAGAAGTAGGTCTATGTCCCCCTTTTTCGGCTCCTCAACAGTGAAACCTGCGTGAGGGGATGAAGACATTATGTAATCCAACCTCTCGGGGACCTCCGGGTGGAACCTCCCGACCTTGTGAGCCTTAAATACCTCTCCCGTGTGAACGAACAGCCTCAACCAACCACCTCCAGGTTGAGCTTCAATTTCAGACTACCCCAGCTGCCCTCCCCAAGCACCTCGAGCTCGTGATCCCCTGGGTCAAGCCTTCCCAGGGCAATCTGAACTATCCGCTCCTCATCGGGTCCTAAGGTCAACGTCTTCGTGAGGATGGCTGTCCCGTCAAGGTACGCCCTCAGGATTAGGCTCTTCTCCTCCCCGAAGTGGTTCGCTATCGCAACCCTAATGACGGCGCTCTGGCCGCTTTCCAGCGTGCTGGGAGGGGAGACGAAGTACATCTCCACGTACCCACTCCCCCTCCTAACGAAGGCGAAGATGGAGATTCCGCTCAGCACGATAATGATGGCGACGATCGCCACCTCCGTCTTGGTGGGCTTCCTGAAATCCAAATGCATCGTCTCCCCAAAGTGGTAAAGGACAAGACCGACCGCGGCGATGAAGATCGAGGAAAGTAAGGTGGATTCCCTGGCCATGAGGTAGGAGAGGGATGCCAGACTCAGGGCCGAGAGGAAGGAGATGGCCAGACCGGGCCTGGCCCTCAGGGAGGCGAACAGGAGGATGAGGGAGGGGAGAACGAGAAACGGGGCTATCTTTGAAGTCTGCTCCAGGGCCCCCATCCCGGCGCCCACTAGGAGGAGGATCAGGGGTACGTGGTTACTGAGCCTCAACGAGCCTTCCCCCCTCCAGAATCGCAGTCCTGTCCGGCCTGAGGTGGGCCCTCAGTCTCGGGTCCTGGGATACCACCAAGAGGCCTGTGCCCCCGTCCACGATCTCCCTGAGCAGGTCCGAGACCAGCTTGACCCTCCTGTCGTCGAGGTTAGACGTCGGATCGTCGGCGAGGAGGAGGTCCCTAGGGTCCACGAGGGCCCTGGCGATGGCCACCCTCTGCCTCTCCCCCATGCTCAGACCTCCTATTGGGCGATGGGCCTTGTCCCGGATTTCAAGCCTCTCCAGAAGCTTGAGGGCTCTATCTTCGTCCACCGACCCCTTGAGCCTGAGCGGTAGGAGGACGTTTTCCAGTACATTCAGGTCCTCTAGGAGGACGAAGCCCTCGAAAATGAAGGATACGTGCCTCAGCCTCACCGCCGCCCTCTCGTCCGGATCCATCTTCGTCAGCTCGTGGCCCAGGAGGGTAACCCTGCCGGAGTCAGGCTCCTCGAGGCCTGAGGCGATCATGAGGAGAGTGGTCTTCCCCGTCCCCGAGGGGCCCAAGACCAGGAAGATCTCCCCCCTCGAGAGCTCGAGATCCACGCCCTTCAGGACCATCCTGACTCCGTCGTAGCTCTTCGAGACGCCCTCGAGGGAGAGCAGCATGTTCACAGTTAAAAGGGGGATTGTCTTAAACGATTGTGCGCCTCCTCCCACCCCTGCTCAAGCTGGGGCCGAGCTGGTACAAGACCCTGATAGTGGGGATTGCGGTCTCCACCATCCTCTCGGGTAGCATCGCCACCCTGTCCACGCTCCAGGCGTCCAGCGAGAACTACCTCTCCAAGTTCTCGCCGAAATACTACCTCTCGGGCGAGGGGGTGGGGGTAGAGGCTTACTCCTGGAACGGGGAAATCCTGTACGTCATCGAAGGCAAAATAGGCTCACTCTCCCCACCACCGGAGGGCACGGCTTACCTAGGCCCCCGGGGTGAGGCACCGCCGCTCCCCCTTCGAAACAGAGTACTTGAGAGCGCGGAGCCCCTGCCCCCAGACGCCGTTGTCGTTAACGTGAGCGACCTGCCTTCCGACGCCGAGCATCTCGCAAGTTTCAGGATTTCCGAAAGCAACGGAATTCCCCTGCCATCCGTGCTCTCCTTCATGGAGGTGAACATAAGCAGGTTGATCATCCTCATATCCCTCTTCGGCCCTTTTTCGGCCTTGGCCGCCGCCATCGTGGCGGCATCTGGGATCAGAGGTGAGCTCGAGGGGGAAAGGCACAGAATCGCTCTACTGCTGGGTCTCGGTGCTACCCCATCGCTGATAAAGGCGAATCTAACCATTAAGTCCGTCCTCCTAGGTGCCCTCTCCTTCCTCCTGGGATCCTCAGCGGCCTCGGTGATCCTGTTCTCCAGTAGAAAGATCATTGCCTCGCTCCTGCCCTTCATGATCATTGAAGTATCGGTTCCCCTCTGGCTACTGCCGCTCTCCTTGGCACTGGGGGGCATTGCCGGCTACACCGCCTCCCTTCAGGTCGACTGGGGCATGGTAGAAAGGGCGTTCGTCGGGAGGGTCACGCTGGGATGAAGAGGAAGATCATAGCAGTGTTGGTTCTCCTAACTGTTGGACTGGAGTTCTCCCTGATAGGCTCCCTGTTCTTCGCAGCCCTGGGCTCCGTCTCCCCCGGCAAAGCGGACCTCGTGATCCTGGCGGTACAGGACCCGAATCCCCTCAGGAGCTCCCTCCCGCAGGACCTCGCCAGGGTCCTTGCCCGCCTTCCGGGAGTTCGGGAAGTGAGCCCGGAGATTCTCCTCTTCACGAACGTCGGGGGCAGGGACATCGTGATCCGGGGCATGGAACCGGGTCACCTGGTCAGGGGCGACGGGGCCCGCGTCCAGGGTGGACCAGAGGGGCGAAACTGGATCTTGGCAGGGGTCGGGGCTGTGGATCGCCTCTCACTGCGGATCGGGGAGAACTTGGTGATTCCCTCTTCCTTCTCCCCTGAGGTATGGGTGGGGAGGATCACCGGCGTCTTCGAAACGGGTACCAAGCTAGACAACGAGCTGGTGGTGCCGCTGGAGGCGGCCAGATCCATGGCGGCCCTCCCCGAGGGCCGAGTCACGCTCTTCAGGCTCTGGACCGAAGGGGAGCTGGGGAGCAGCCTCGTCCTCCCTACCAGGATCCCGGAGAGGATAACGCTGATTCGGGGAGAAAAGGGGGTCTTCGATCTTGACCTCATCTCCTTGAGCAGACAGCGCGAGGAGATAGGGGTAAAGGTGCTCCTGGGAAGCGAAATCCTCTGGCACGAAGACGTGGAAATCGATCCGGGTGAGAGCCTGCATTTGGAGCCGGTATTAATCATGAACGAAACCGGGACGTTCAACGGGACCCTGGTCCTCTCCAACGGCCTCAGGTTTCCCGTAAAAATTGCCGTTTACGAGGGTAGATTGGAGGTCTCCTGCCCCCACGAGGTCGTCCTGGGAAGGAGTTTCAGTGTTCGGGTCCTCTCGGGGAGTAGCCCCGTGGGCGGGGCGAGGATACGCATTGAAAACGTCACCTATATCACGGACGAGAGTGGAACGGCGACCCTCACGGCCACTGTTCCCGGATTGCAGTATGTAACAGCCGAGAAGGAGGGTTATCTGCCAGCAATCACCTATGTCAACGTCTCCGACTACGGCGGGAAGGGCGACCCCCTGAGCTCCCTAGACTGGCCGGGAACCAGGTTCGGGGATACGCTAATCCTGAAGGGTGAAGGTTCGCTTTTGATGCCAAGCAAAGTTGAGTACGTTAAAATGGATGGGGCACCCGTGCAGGGGGGCGCATTGGACCTTTCGCTCCTCTCCCCCGGTGAGCATTCGGTTTTCGTTCGGTGGAGGGAGGGTCCTCTGGCGTATACTGGCAACTTCACGCTCATCGTGGACGCGGATCCGCCCACAATCCACACTATCCCGAAGAGCGGCGGCTATGTCGACGACTCCGGGGGGAAATTGATCATTGCGGACGACGGCATCCTAGGCACCGTAGTCATAGAGGGCAGGGGTGTGTGGTACATTGGGGCGCCCAACGCGACCCTGCGCGTCCCGGCAGGGACTTGGAGGGTCGTGGTCTCCGACCTGGCAGGCAGGGTGACGGTCAGGAACGTGACCTTCTTCCCCCTGAGGGATGACAGGTTTTCCCCTTCGATAGAGCTCTCGCCTGGAAATGGGCTTACCTTGTGGGTCCAGGACGACGGGCGCATAGACCAAGTGACCCTGAGCGTAGACGGTCCGGGATATTCTAGGGTCTGGACCTGGACTCCCTACAGCCGTACCTTCTCCGTGACGCTGGATAAATGGGTGTTGCCCCCCTATGGCCTAGTTTCGGTCCTGGCCGTGGACGCGACGGGAAAATCTTCCTCCAGATCGTTGTCCGCCTACCTCGGCGGCCCTAAAAATCCTGATGTCCTCCCACCCCGGATCAGTCTTGAGATCTCGGACAGTAGCCTAACTGTGAAAGTCTCGGACGAAGGCGCGATTTCCTACGTGAATGTGTCTGTGGACGGGAGGTGCCTCTTGAACAGAACGGGCGGTGGGGAGATATCCCTGAATTTGGGTATGCTGGGTCCTGGGAGGCACACATTCGTCGTAGTGGCCGAGGACGGCGCCGGGAATAGGGCCGCCCTCGTGCGGAACTACACCCTAGCTGAGGAGATTCGGGAAATAAGGCCAATAAAGGTCATTCCCACCTCAAAGTACTTTCTGGAGGACTCGGAGGTGAGGCTCAGGCTGGAGCTCTGGTCCAGCTCGAACAGGAATCTTACGCTTAACTACACTGTGGACGGTGTATCATACGGCAGGGCCGTTTCCCTAGCGAGTGGCATTAACTCCATAATCATAGACCTGGGCAGGATGGCTCCGGGGTACCACAGGATCGAGGTCCTCGGCCTCGAGGCGTCCTTCTGCGTTCTTCCAAGGGAGGTGGTCTATCTGGAGCTCTCCAAGGCCGCAAACCGCATCCGCCTTTCGGGCTCGGACAAGGGCCTCCTCACCTACGCCGTTAGGGCCTCGGCGCTCAGCGGGATGATCATCATGGGGACCCTGTCCGTCCTTTCCCTAGCGTCCGGGGTGATGGCACTGAGGGCCGTGCACGCAGGCTTCGCCGAGAACGCCAGGATCAGGGCGTGGCTCTTCCACGCGCTGGGCATGCACAGAAGGGCCGCGTGGAGGATGGCCCTGAGGCCCTTCATCAAGGATCTCTCTATGTCATTCCTGGCAGCGGCTGTCCTCACGGCACTGGCCTTCATACCCATCGTCAGGTGGGTGTCCTTCTTCGGCTACCCAGTCCCTCCGATCGGCCTCCTCATAGGCATTCTCGTGATGCTGTT
>Ga0256842_1000234_pt1 | contig 49158 bp, 63 predicted proteins | sample 4559240metaG_FD_185973 | JGI IMG/M metagenome (GOLD analysis project Ga0256842, IMG submission 185973) | Hydrothermal vent microbial communities from Guaymas Basin, Mexico - 4559-240 | ecosystem: Environmental > Aquatic > Marine > Hydrothermal vents | place: Mexico: Guaymas Basin | collected... | reverse complement strand
CTTTTTTAGCAGCTTTCAAGGCTATAAAAACAGCTCTTAAAAGCTCAGAAGAATTCTTTCCATCAGAAGGATAAAAAGCCACTCCTAAGGAGGCAGTTATTTGTATATCTATTCTCCCCAAATTAAATCTATAATTTCTGACCTTTTTAATCAAATTTTCTATAAAATCTAAAAGCTCTAAAAAAGTAATATCATAAACAGCTATAATAAACTGATCTCCCTCATATTTTCCTAAAAACACATTATCTTTTTCTATCTGCCTCTTTAAATATTTAGCAAAATCATTTAATAAAAGATCAGCAATTTCAGGACCATATTTTGTGTTAATAAAAAAATAATCATCTATATCTAATAAAATTAAAGCTAATTCCTTATCTTCTTCCTGAGCTTTAAAAATATATTGATCTAAAAGGGATAAAAAGGCATTTTTAGTTAAAATATCAGTTAAAGAATCTTTATATACGTCTTTACATTTTTCTTGACCATATTTTAAAAAACATCCTAATTTTTTATCCATAACTAAAATGTGAGTTATTAACCAATTTTTTAAAAATTTAAACAATTCAAAGCTTGCATAATCTTCTTCTTTTTTTCTTATTAGCTCTTTTATTTTGCTCTTAAAAAACTCGTGAGCTTTTTTATGAACCTCCTTTTCTGGACACTTATTCTCATCCATTAATCGTTCTTCAGTTTTAAAATGATAATTGGTATAATCAACCAGTTCTCTTAAAATCCTATCTAAAACTTCTTTTTCTTTTTTTTGAATTAAAGCCTCATACAGTTCATTAATCAGACTTATTAATTTTTGATGTTGAGTATCTACTTCTTTTATACCTGTAACTAATTGTTCATTCCATTCTATTAACAAATTTTTCCCCTTTTTTAAAAATTTTTAGAAATAATATTTATATAAAAAATTTTATAATACATTCTTTTTTAGGTCAATGAAATTAAGAATTTTATATTGATTTTTTTCTATTTTTTAGGTAAAGTTAAAAAGAAGTTATTTTAGATTAGGAGGTTTTTAATGAAAGATTCATCTTTAAAAACTACTCATATAGGAAGTCTTCCTTTAGAAGATCCTAAAAAATCTGTAGAATTAGTTTTTGAAAACCTGGATATTCCAGCTTGGCCTCAACTGTCTAAAATAAAAAAGGAAAGTATGCTTTTACAGTTCAATGAAGGATTGCCAGGGTTCAATTGGGATAAAGAGAAAATTGATACTTCCTCCCCTAAATTTGAAGAAGATATGTTTAAATTCTATGAAAACTATTTACAAATTGTGGAAGAAAATAATTTAGAACTTTTAGAAAATTTTGGTTTATCTGAAGAAGTAGCAAAAGGATTTAAAGCCTTTTTAAGTTTTGGAGAACAATATAAACCATCTATTGTAAAAGGTCAAATTACAGGACCTTTTACTTTGGCTACAGCTCTAAAAATAGAAACAGGAGAAATACCTATATTCAGAGATGATTTAAGAGATCTTATTACAAAATTTATTAGTATAAAAGCTTTAGCTCAAGGAATAAAATTAAAAAAACTTGCCCCTGAAGTAATTATTTTTCTTGATGAACCTGGTCTGGCAGGATTTGGATCTTCTGCTTTCATAACTATTTCAAAAAATGATGTTATTACTATGCTTAATGAAATAGCTACTCTTCTCAAAAAACATAATATCATCCCAGGAATCCATGTATGTGCAAACACTTCATGGGATATAGTTTTAGAATCAGAAATAGATATATTAAATTTTGATAGCTTTAATTTTTATGAAAAATTTGTAATTTATGATAATCATATTAAAAACTTTTTAAAAAAAGATAATAAGTATATAGCTTGGGGAGTAATTCCTACAGATAAAGAACAACTGGAAAAAGTAGAGTTAGAAGAAGTTTTAAAAAAATTTAAAAATCAATTAAAAGACTTTTCTGTTAAAATTGATTTTTCTGAAAAAGAAATTCTTAAAAAAAGCCTGTTTACACCTGCCTGTGGTATGGGAAGTCTTACTGTAATTTTAGCTGAAAAAGGACTAAATTTATTAAAGGCTTTTAAAAACCATATAGCAGAGGAGGTTTAAAAAATGGCTATAAGGGCTTATATTTTAATTAATACCCAGATAGGACAAACTCAAAAAGTAGCAGAAGAACTAAAAAAGATTTTAGAAGTTAAAAAATTAGATATAATTATGGGACCTTACGATATAATAATAGAAATTGAAGTGCCAAGTTATGAAGATATATCTCAGATCCTTTTAAATAAATTACAAAGTATACCTGCTATTAACCACACTATGACATGTCCTGTAGTAAGTTAAAGTGAGCAAATATAATCTTTTACAGGAAAAAGTTTTAGTTTTAAACAAATATTATCAGGCTATTCAAATAACTACAGTGCAAAAAGCTATCTGTCATCTGGTAAAAGGAACTGCAAAAGTTATAACTACAGACTGGACTACTCATTCTTTTGAAGAATGGATTAAAATTAGTAAATTTTATGAAAATGGCAATAAAATGATAAAGAGTCCTTCTGTAGCTATTTTGGTTCCAGATGCTATTTATTTACCCTATTATGAAAGTCTTCCCAAAACCGAGGTAGTTTTTTCAAGACAAAATTTATTATTAAGAGATAAGTTTAGATGTCAATATTGTGGTAAACTTTTAAAAAACCCCAAGGATAGAACCATAGATCATGTAATTCCTAAAAGTAGAGGAGGGAAAACTGTTTGGACTAATGTAGTTTTATGCTGTAAAAAATGCAATCTCAAAAAAGGCAATAGAACTCCTGAAGAAGCAGGTTTAAAACTTTTAAAACCTCCTAAGGAACCAAAATGGCATTCTCTTATTTTGGAAGAATTTCCTAAGCATAAAAAGGAGACATGGAAAGTATTTTTAAATTTTGCAGGTATTTTAGAAGATTAAATTATATTCTTTGATCTTTTTTCTATAATTTTAACTGCCTTTGAAATCAATTTCATAGCTTCTAAAGGTATATCCTTAGGTACATACAAATTGAAATCTATTATAAGATTTCCTCTTTTATTATTCTCTAAAAATGGTCCTCTTTCTTTAAGAACAATAGGTGTTCCTTGAGTAAATAGCTCTGAAGGAATATATTCCTCTCCTTCCAGAGTTTTTACAGAAATCTCTTTTTTTAAAATCACCTCCCAAAAAGGTATATTGCATTTATATATTAAATTGGTTCCATCTAAAATAAAATAAGGATGAGGTAAAATATTTATCTCTAAATACAAATCATAATCTGTATTAACTGCTTCCTTAGGAATAAAAAGAATATCTCTATTTTTAAGTCCTAAGGGAATATCTATTACTATTTCTTTAAGTGTTTTTATTTTACCTTTCCCTTTACACTCTTTACAATTTTCTATATATAAATAACCTTCTCCTTTGCAATAAGGGCAATTTAAATTATCAATTATACCTTTCCCCTGGCAAAAATTGCAAACCTGAATCTTTCCATTTTGGTTTTTTCCTGTTCCATTACATTTAGGACAAACTTTTTCTCCTCCAAAAATTTGAATTTTTTTCTTTCCTCCTAAAGCTGCTTCTTCTACAGAAAGATCCAAAATTGAAAAAAAATAGTTTCCTTTTAAAGGTGGATTTTTAACAACCTTTATTTTAGGAATAGTCTTATAATTTTTGAGATAGTTTTGATACCATTCCAAAAGATTTAGAAAATCTTCTTTATTACCACCTTTATCAGGATGTAACTTTTTAACTTGTTCTCTAAAATAATGCTTAATATCTTCAAAAGATTTAAAATTATTTAACAAATTCATTTTTTAATCCTTTTTGTAATAACAACTTGTTTTTCCTATAACTTTTCGTTCCATATCTGAAAAAGTCAAAGGAGCAATCTCTGTAGCTCCTAAAATAAGATAACCCCCTGGCTTTAAGCAATTCCATAAGTCTTTAAATACTTTCTGTTTAACCTGATTTGAGAAATAAATCAATACATACCTGCAAAAGATAATATCAAACTTTTCTTTTATTTTTTGATGAGTTTCTAATAAATTTAAAACCTCAAAATTAACCATATTTTTCACTTTCTCATCTATTTTCCAATAAGGTCCTTCCTGTTTAAAATATTTTATTAAAAAATTAACTGGAAGACCTCTGTTAATTTCTATCTGGTTATAAACACCTTTTTTGGCTTTTTCTATACTTTTTTTAGATATATCGGTAGCATAAATAAAAACTTTAAATTTTTTTAAATAGGTTGAAAAGTGTTCCAATAGAATTAAGGCAATACTATAAGGTTCCTGACCCGTGGAACAAGCAGCAGACCAAATAGAGATTTTTTTTTCCTTTTCTCTTTTTTTAAAAAGCTCAGGTAAAATATAATTTCTTAAAGCTTCAAAGGGATGAAAATCTCTAAAGAAATAAGTCTCATTAGTGGTTAAAGCATCTATAATTTCATTTAATAATTTATGGTCAAATCCTTGTTTTATTCTGTTATATAATTCTTTTATATCTTTATATCCTAAACTAAGAGCAAGTTCGCTTAAACGGCTTTCTACTAAATATTCTTTTCCCTCTCCATAGGATATACCACTAAATTTTTCCACAAGGGTTGTAAAAAAATCAAATATTGCTCTTTCCATTTAACTACACCTGAAGAGTTCTTTCAATCTTTGAGGTATTTGTGAAAGATTAAGGATTTCATCAGCCAAATTTGCTTCTATAACAGCTTTCGGCATACCAAAAACTATACAACTTTCAGCATCTTGAGCTAAAACTACACCACCTTTTTCTTTTATTTTTTTTGCTCCTTCTTTTCCATCATTTCCCATACCAGTTAACACTAAAGCTAAGGTCTTACCATTATAGACCTCTGCTAAAGATTCAAACAATTCATCTACTGAAGGTCTGCAAAAATTTCGGGGTGGTCCTTGATGTAAATGTATTCTTATCCCTGCTCCCTGCTTTTTTACTACCATATGATAATCTCCAGGAGCTATATAAACTAAACCATCTTTAACAGGTTCTCCTTGTTCAGCTTCTTTTACTCTGAGGACTGACATATGATCCAATCTTTCAGCTAACTGTTTAGTAAATACCGGGGGCATGTGCTGAACTATTAAAATTGGAACAGGAAAATTAGCAGGCAGTTTAGGAATAATTTGCATTAAAGTTTGAGGACCACCAGTGGAAACACCTATACCACATACCTTATAATCCCCTGCTTTTATTTTAGGCTTTTTTACAGGGGGTTTTAATAAAACTTTTTTAATTATAAGTGATTTTATTTTAGGAATAAGATCTTCTTTTATTTTCTTTACACTTTCTACAAACGATTTAGAAGATGGTTTAGGAACAAAATCACTTGCTCCCAAAGCCAGAGCATCAATAGTTGCTTTAGCACCTTCTTGAGTTAAAGATGAAAACATTATTATTTTTATATGTGGAAGTTCTCTCCTTAAAATTTTTAAAGCTGTTAAACCATCCATCACAGGCATCTCTATATCAAGGGTGATAACATCTGGATTTAAAGCTCTGGCTTTTTCAATAGCCTCCTCTCCATTTTTAGCAGTATCAACAACCTCTATCTCTGGATCTTCTTTTAAAATATCAACAATTAATTTACGCATTATAGCTGAATCATCTACAACCAAAACACTAATTTTTTTATTCATGATTAAAATTCTCCAGAAGATATTTTATTTTGGTTTCAAGCATTTCTTTATCAAAAGGTTTCATAAGATATTCATTAGCTCCTGCCATAATAGCATCAATTACACTTTTTTGCTGATTTTCTGTGGTTACCATCATTACTTTAATATCTGACCATTTTGGATTTGATCTCATTTTTACTAAAAATTCATATCCATTCATTACAGGCATATGCCAATCAAGTAAAATCAATTTAATATCAGGATGCTCTTCCAAAACTTTAAGAGCTTCTTCTCCATTCTCTGCCTCTAAAACCTCAAATCCCATCTCTTCTAAGTATTTCTTTTCTATCTCTCTTATTGCTTTGGAATCATCTACCACTAATACTTTAGTCATTTAATAATCCTATACTTTTGTTTTTAAAACTACCCCCTTTTTTCCAGTAAATATCCTGGAGAAATTTCTTTCATATTCACTTCTATTTTACAATAAATTTTTTGAGATACCAATATATTTTCCAAATTTTTATATTCCTTTTTTGCAATTTTATAAGCTTCTTGATTAACAAAATAAAATTCTATATAAATTTCTTTTTCTAAATAACTTATATAACATTCTACCAATCCCAAATACTCAAAATAAAACTTTAGATAAAACAATTTTACTCTTCCTTTTCTTTCTTCAGGAGCACCAAGTTCCAAATAACCCCAAGATCTTTCATCATTAAAAATAAAAGGAAAAACTATTTTATCTTGCTGGTAAATGACTTTTAAGTTTTTTATTTTATCACCAAAAAGTTTTTTTAAACTTTTATCTGTTATTTCCTTTTTCTCTTTTTTTATTATTTCATTTACAAAAGTAGCTAATAAATTTAAATCCTTTCTTAAAGAAATATCTTTAGTAACTTCTTTTTCAAACTCCTTAGCTACTAAATAAAATAATTTTAAATCTGATGCCTCTTTTTCTTCAGAAATAACTTGCAAAACTATAGGATTACCTGTTTTTATTACTTTTACTCTTATAGTTTCTCCTATTTTAAAATCTTCAGGATTTATAGTGCCTCCTATTCTTGCCTGAAATTTTTCTCCCCCTAATTCTAAATCCAAAGTTTTACCTTCAATATTTAAAACCCTTACCAATAGTTCTCTACCGGGCTTTGTAAATAAAGACCATAAATTTTCAGGAAGGTAAATTATAGGTGAAGGGGCTGTTATTTGCATAATTTAAAACTTCATTTTTTTTGAAGCTAAAATTAGTTCAACCTCTGCTTCACTTATTTTTAATTTTTTAGCTATTTCTTTAGAACTATAACCATTCTGAAATAATTTATATACTTTTTCTTTTAAATCGGCATTTTTAGAGGGAACATTACTATTTGTTTTTTTTATTTGTTCTAAAATATTAACCAACTCATAAGCTTTTTCTATACTTTCTTTTATTTCTTCCCAAGGTAATTTTAAAACTTTTTTAAATCTTATATAGAAAATTATAAAAACACCTATCATTAAAAAATCTATTATCAATAGAATTATTAAAAAAAGATTGGTAAAATTTTCCATTTTAACCTTTCAAAATAATACCATTCACTTCTATCTTTTTAGGTAAAGGTTCTATTTTTTTTATCTCAAATATTTTCTGTAATTTTTTTTCTAATTCCTTTCTTTGTTTCAAATCAATCCAAGCAATAGGAGGAGTATTTTTTAGGTAACTATATATAATATTTCTATAAATAATTTCATTTGCCATAATCTCTTTCATAGTAGCATTTTTATCAAAATATAAAATAACATCAGTATCTAAAAAAATTTTAGAAGATAAAGGAATTAAAAAATTTTTGAGCTCAAATTTAAAAAGCTGAGGTATTTCCTTTTTTACATTCTTAGAAATCGTTAGTTTAGTAGAAACTTTACTTTTGGAAAGAGGAGTTATTATAGAATTTTTATTTGTAGAAGTAGTATTCAAATAAATCTCTTCTCTCTTTTTATAAGAAATCTTTTCCTTTCTTTCTGTTTTTTTACCTTTTATTAGATTAAAAGCTATAAAAATTCCTAAAATACAAAAAATAATTATAATAAAAATACCTGTCAATAATAAAATTTTTTTAAAATTAAATTTTAAGGGTTCTTCTTCACTTTCCACCTGGGTTTCTTTAACTTTTTCTTCTTTTTGTATCTCTTCTTTAAGATCTTCTATAAGAATTTCTGCTTTTTCGGGAGAAATGTCAGCTTCTTCTTGATTTTTAGATTCCTCTGTTTGTTCTTCAGACTTCTCTATATCTTTTTTTATTTCTTTAAGATCTTTTTTTATATCCTCTTCCAAACTATCCTCCTAAAACCTTTTCTAATTTTTCTTTTAAGGTTTCAGGAGTAAAAGGTTTTACTATATATTGATTAACACCGTGTCTAATAGCTTCTATAACATTATCTTTTTGAGCCTCAGCTGTAACCATTATAAATACAATATCTTTAAGGTTAGGATCGTTTCTAACAGCTTTTAATAACTCTAATCCATTCATTTTAGGCATATTCCAGTCTGAAATAATTAAATCTACTTTTTCTTTTTTCAAAACTTCTAAAGCAGTAGTTCCATCGTCTGCTTCAATAATATTTTTAAAACCAAGCTGAGTTAAAATATTTTTAATAATTTTTCTCATAGTAGCAAAATCATCCACAACTAATATTCTTAAATTTGGATCTAAAGCCATTGTTTATATCCCTCCTTATTTTTTGTTTAGAATACTTCTTAGTTTTAAAATAGCCTGATTATGTAACTGAGAAACCCTGCTTTCTGTACAATCTAAAACCTTAGCAATTTCTTTCATAGTAAGTCCTTCATAATAATACAATGCTAAAACCAAACGTTCCCTTTCATTTAAATAGTTTAAAGCTTCTTCTAATTCTTCCTGTAATTCCTTTAAAGCATACTTTTCAAAAGGATCTTCTTTAGTTTCACCTGCTATAAGTTCAAAAATATCATCTTCTTCCAAATCTGGAATCCTCTGTTTAAAGCTTTGAATATCAATAAAACTAATACCTTTTATACTTTCTAAAAACTTATAATAATCATCTAAACTAAGATTCATAGCTTGGGCTATTTCTTCTTCCTTAGGCATCCTTCCCAATTTTTTATACAGCTCTTTTATAATTTCTTCAAATTCATTTATTTTTTCTTTTACACTTCTTGGTATTATATCTACTTTTCTAATTTCATCAAGCATAGCTCCTTTAATACGAATTTCTGCAAAAGTTCTAAATTTAACCCTTTTAGAAGGATCATATCTATTATAAGCTTCTATTAATCCTATTATCCCTGCAGAAACCAAATCATCTTTATTAATAACAGGCTGTCCCTGATAACTATATTTGTTAGCCCAATAATTAATTATAGGCAAAAATTCTTCTATAACCTTTTCCAAAGGCGGCTTCTCATAAAATATTTTGCTTATCAATTTGTTTTTCATTTAATAACCTCAAGCTAAAATTTCACCAGTCTTTCAAGAAAAGTTTCCAATCCCTTATCATCCTGTGGATTAAATTTTAAAAGTTTTAAAGTAATTTCTTTTATTTTAGAACTTAAAGTATTTTCTGGATAAAGTATTAAATAAGGTATTTGTGATTTTATAGCTTTTTTTACTCCTTCATCATAGGGTAAGCCTCCTAAATATGATAGTTTAATTTCTGGTAAAAATCTCTCAAGCACATACAAGATTTGTTGATAAATTCTTTTACCCTCTAAATTATTACTTATCATATTTACTATTAAATAAAAATCTTTTATTTTATACTTTTTATAAGCCACCTTAATCAAGGCATAAGCGTCTGCTATAGATGTAGGTTCAGGGGTACATAAAATAATTCGTTCCCCTGCCAAAAGTAGAAAAAACAAAACATTTTCTGAAATTCCTGCAGAACTATCAAAAAGTAAAAAATCATAGTTTTTAAAAATTTCCTCCATTTGAGCTTTTAATAAAAGCTTTTGATTTGGACTTAAATTAACTAATTCTATTACACCTGATCCTGCAGGAATTATATCAAAATTATAATCTGTAGTATATATTATATCTTTTAAATTTAATTCTCCTGTAAGAACATGTCTTATATCAAATTTAGGCGACAGCCCTAACATTACATCTACATTGGCAAGCCCAAGATCTGCATCAAAGATCAATACTTTTTGATTGCACTGGGCAAGAGCTAAAGCCAAGTTAATAACAAAACTTGTTTTCCCAACACCCCCTTTACCACTTGCTATAGCAATGCTTCTCATAAAACCTCCTCCTATTTTATTCAATACCTCTTAAAAATAAGTTTAATAAAATATCTTCTTCTGCTCTCATAATATCTTCAGGTAATCTTTCTCCTATAGAAATAAAAATTAAGGGAGGAAATCTATCATCTAAGAGCCATAAAATAGGTAAACTATTTGAAATTTTGTCTGTAAAAGTTAACAGTATTCCTTCTACTGGCAATTTTTCTATTTTTCTCCAAAGTCTTAATATATATTCATAATGCTCCGTAGCCTTAACCACCCAATAAAACCTCAAAAATGGTAATTTTATAATTAAATCTTCCAAATCGCTTATTCCAAATTTTTTATTTAATCCAGGAGTATCAATTAAAACATAATCATATTTATTAAATGGAACTCCTATTTCCTTAAAATCTTCTATATCAAGAATTTCAAAATCAATTTCTAATAATTCTGCTAATCTCTTAGTTTGAAAAATTCCTCCTATTTTATAAGTATCAAGACTTAAAACCAAAACATCTGTCTTATATTTATATTTATACCATATAGCAAGTTTAAAAATATTAGTAGTTTTTCCTACTCCTCCTTCTCCAATAAATACTTGATATTTGGAATTAGGAATGCTTCCTTTTTCTTTTAATTTTAAAGAAATATACTCTTCTAATTCCAGCTGTTTTTCTATTATATCTTTCGCAATAAAAGCTGGTATTCCCTTTTCTAATAATTTCAAATAATTCCAGTTCTTCAATTGCGGAGACAGAGCTTTTTTCAACATTTCTTTTATTTCAGCAAGTTCCTGTTTAAAATAATCAAAAGAAACCTCATCATTTTTAGTTTCTTCTTTTATATCTGGTTCTTTTTTAAAGATAACTTCCTCTTGGTCTATTGCAGCTGTAATTTCAAAAATATGCCCTTCTTCTGTTTTTACCTTTTCAGAACTTAAAATTACAGCGTTCTCTCCAAATTCTTTTTTTACTTTATCTAAGGCTTCTATAATACTTTTTCCTCTAAATTTTTTAATCCTCATCTTACTCTCTCACCAATTTAATTATTTCTAAAATCTCTATTTTTATTTCAGGAGGTATTTCTGCTTGAGAAATTACAGGGGTATAAGAAAGAGTTCTTTCTATTAATTTTCTTAAATGTCTTCTAATAGTGGGACTACACACAATTGCTGGTATTATATTTTTTTGACTTGCTCTTTCTACTGCTTGGCTAAGTGCTGTTACAATTTTACTACCTATTTTAGGATCTATCATTAAAAATACCCCTTGTTCTGTTCTTTGTAAAGATTTTCTTATAGCCTCTTCTATATCATCACCTATTACTATAGCGGGCAAAGTATTATCTACTAAATAAGGCTTAACAATATATCTTGCTAATTTTTGTCTTACATATTCTGTAAGAACTTCAGGATCTTTAATAGTGGAGGCATAATCACTTATAGTTTCAAAAATTGTTACCAGATCTTTAAGAGGTATTCCTTCTCGGACCAAATTTTGCAAAACTTTTTGAATTATAGTAATATTGGCATTGTTCAAACATTCCTCTACTACCTTAGGATAATATTTATTAAGAGTATCTATTATTCTTTGCACTTCCTGTTTTGTTAGCAATTCATCAGCATATTTTTTAATTATTTCGGATAAATGTGTAGTAATTACAGTTGATAAAGTTACTACAGTAAATCCAGCAGTTTCAGCTTCATCTTTTAAGTCTTCAGGAATAAAATATGCAGTCATACCAAAAGTAGGTTCTTTAGTTGGAATAGCACCTTCTGGAGGAATAAGATCAGAGCTTGAAGGTAAAGCCATTAAATAGTTAGGCATAAGTTCTCCTTTAGCCACTTCCACTCCCTTTATTAGAATAGAATATTCTCCAGGTTTTAAACTTAAATTATCTCTAACATGTACAGAGGGTATCATAATACCAAGTTCCTGTGCCAAATGTTTTCTTAAGTTTTTAATCCTTTCCAATAAATCCCCTCCTCTGGTTTCATCTGCCAAATAAATTAATCCATAACCTAATTCTATAGCCAAAAGTTCTACAGGTTTTATTTCTTCAGCTTCAGGGGGTGGAGGTGGAGCTTCTTCAGAAATTATTTCTTCTTCTTTTCTTTTCTGGGTAGCATAGGAAAAATATCCTAAAACAAAAAGAAAAAGGCTAAAGAAAAAGAAAGGCAAAAAAGGTAGTCCGGGAATTAAAGCTAAAAGAAAAACTACAGCTCCTGCTAAAATTAATACTTCAGGCCGTGCGGCAAACTGAAAGGCTATATCTTTTCCTAAACCTTCCTCCGCTGCAGCACGACTTACCAAGATACCTGCAGAAGTAGAAACAATTAAAGCCGGAATTTGAGAAACCAAACCATCTCCTATAGTAAGAATAGTGTAAGTTTTAGCAGAAGTTGCTAAATCAAGACCTCTTTGTAAAGTCCCTATTAAAATTCCACCTATGATATTGATACATGTAATAATAAGTCCTGCTATTGCCTCTCCTCTAATAAATTTAGAAGCACCATCCATAGCTCCATAAAAATCCGCCTCTTTAGCTATTTCTTCTCTTCTTCTTTTAGCTTCAGCTTCGTCTATCAACCCTGCATTTAAATCTGCATCTATAGCCATCTGTTTGCCTGGCATAGCATCCAGAGTAAATCTGGCTGCAACTTCTGCAATTCTTCCAGCACCCTTTGTAATAACTACAAAATTAATCAAAACCAAAATTAAAAATACAATAAATCCAACAATATAATTTCCTCCAACTACAAATTCTCCAAAACTTCTTATAATATGTCCAGCAGCATTAGTCCCTTCATGTCCTCTTAAAAGGATTACTCTCGTAGTAGCAATATTCATAGATAATCTAAACAAAGTGGTTAATAAAAGCAGGGCAGGAAAACCTGTAAAATCTAAAGGTTTATTAACTTCCATGGTCATAATAAGAATTAACAAAGATATAGAAAAATTCAGACTTAAAGCAAGATCAATAAGATAAGGAGGTAAAGGAAAAAGCATAATGGAAAGTAAAATGATTATTCCGATAATAGCTGTAATATTATAAAAATCAAAAAATCTTTTAAGAGTTAATTCCTTTTCCATGATTTATCCTTTATACTACTTTCTTATTTTTCAGCCTATATACATAAGCTAAAACTTTTGCTACTACCTGATAAAGATCTTCAGGAATGTATTCTCCTATTTCTACTTTTTCATAAAGCAATCTTGCTAAAGGTGGATCTTCATAAACTGGTATTTTATTTTCCAAAGCTATTTCCTTAATCTTTTGAGCAAGAAAATCTTTTCCTTTAGCAATAACCTGTGGAGCAGGCATTTTTCCTATTTCGTATTTTAGAGCTACTGCATAATGAGTAGGGTTAGTTATAACTACATCTGCCTTAGGAACCTCAGCAAGCATTCTCCTGCGACTCATTTCTCTTTGTTTTTGTCTGATCCTTGATTTTACCCAAGGATCTCCTTCAGTTTGTTTAAGTTCTTCTTTTAGTTCCTGACGAGTAAGTTTGAGCTTCCTTTCTACATCCCATCTGGTATAAAGCCAATCTAAAACAGCTAAAATAGTAAGAATGAATAACAGTTTAGTAATAAAATCTTTTATAAAAACTTTAAAACTAAAAGCTAAATAAGGTATCTCTACACCAAAAAGTTTTAGGATATTATTGAGATGTTTTTCTATAATCCAATAAGATACTCCTATTATAATAGCAAGTTTAGCTAAGGATTTAAAAAGTTCAAAGAGAGCAGTGAGAGAAAATAGTCTTTTAAATCCTTCCACAGGATTTATCCTATCAAAATTGAAATTTATTGCTTCATAAGCCCAAACCCCACCTCCTGTTTGAACTAAATATACAATTATAGCTACTAAAGATACCAATATAAAAAAGGGCAATAAGATTTTATTTGTTTCTGCCAAAATATTATTAAAAAGGTTTAGAAATGTATTAATATTTAAATCGTAATAATAACTATTTAAACACTGGTTAAAAATTATATAAATTTGCTGAAAGAAGATACAACTAAGAACTAAAAAAGTAAAAAAACTTGCTCCTAATATAGCAACAGAAGAAAGTTCTCTGCTTTTAACAATTTGTCCTTTTTTTCGGGCTTCTTCACGCCGCCGGGGCGTAGGCTCTTCTGTTCGTTCCTCAAGAGGTTCCTCAGGCATACTTTAACCTCTTTTAATGAATTTTAAAATTATATTTAAACTTCTAAAATAATCTCCAAAATAAGGGTATATAATCTTTGGTAATAAAATCAGCATAAGACCAAAAAAAATTAACCCCAAACCAATAGTTAAAGGAAAACTTACAAACATTACATTCATCTGAGGTATTAAACGCCCTATTACTGCTAAACTTATATAAATAAGCATCATAAATACCATGAGAGGAGCTAAAAATTTAATTCCCAATTCAAAAATAAGTTTACTTTTCTTTATAAGAAATAGTCCTAAATTATTGTTTAAAATAAAACTTCCAGGAGGTATCTTTTCAAAACTTTGATAAATGAAATAAATGAGATAATGATGAAAATTAAATGAAAAAAATAATAATAAAAATATTATATAAATGAATTCAGAAATAATAGGTAAACTAAAACCAGAAAGGGGATCTATGGTTTGAGTAATTCCAAAACCCATTTGATAACCTACCAGTTCCCCACCCACCTGAATTCCTGCCAAAATTATTCTAAAAAGTAAAGAAATGAGAAAAATAAAAATAAAATCTGATAAAAGAATAAGAATTAATTGATAAAGGTTAACAATTTGTGGAACTTTAAAATGTATAACAGGTGTTAAAACCAAAGCAAATATAAGAGTCATAAGAATTTTTATTTTTGTAGGAAAAAGGGTGGAACTAAAAATAGGGAATAAAAGAAACAATAGTAGTATTCTGTAAAATACTAAAAAAAACAATAGTAAATTTTGTTCTAAATTATTAAATAATTCCATAATTTACTTTATATAATGAGGAATATTTAGAATTAAGTTTTCTGTAAAAGCTGTCATTTTTTTTAACATCCATGGTAAAATCAAAATAAATACTAAAATCATAGCCAAGATTTTGGGAACAAAGGTAAGGGTCATTTCTTGTATTTGAGTAACTGCCTGTAAAACACTTATCAATAAACCCACAATTAAAGCTGTTAATAAAAAAGGAGCAGAAATTAAAATACAAATTTTTATAGATTCTTTAGCAAGCGTCAAAATTGTGGCATCTGTCATTTTTCTGACTCCTCTTTAATTTTAATGAAAACTTTTTACTAAAGACATTACCAGTAAGTTCCATCCATCTACTAAAACAAAAAGTAGAAGTTTAATAGGCAAAGAAATCATCATAGGAGGAAGCATTAAAACTCCTATAGAAATTAAAACACTTGAAACCACAACATCTATAATTAAAAAAGGTATATAAAGCAAAAAGCCTATTTGAAAGGCTGTTTTTAATTCACTTATCATAAAAGCAGGCACAAGTGTAAAAAAAGAGACATCATCAGGTGTTAAGGGACGTTTTTCCCCTCTTAATTTTATAAACAAAGCCAGATCTTTTTCCCTGGTATTTCTTAACATAAATTCTTTAAAAGGTCTCTGAGCCCTTTCAAAAAGCTGTTTTTCATCTATCTGTTTGTCTAAATAAGGAATCAAGGCATTTTCATAGACTTTTTTAAAAGTGGGAGACATGATAAAAAAAGTCAAAAATAAAGCTAAAGAAATTAAAACCTGATTAGGAGGGGTTTGCTGGGTTCCTATTGCATGTCTTAAAATGGAAAAAACAACAATTAATCTTGTAAAAGAAGTAAGCATTAGAAGTAAAGCCGGAGCTATAGAAAGTATGGTAAGAAGAATTAATACTTGTAAAATAGTAGAAACCTGTTCCGGAGTTTTAGCTGTTTGAAACCCTATGTTTATAGTAGGTAAGGTTATAGCGTAAAAACTAAGGCCTATCATCTTTTATTTCACCTAAATAGCTAAAACCTTTATCTGAATAACCTATTAAACATTTTTTTCCCTCTACTTCTATTAGCAAAAGTTGTGCCTTATAATTAATTGGTTTAATTTCTAAAATCTTTATATAATTGGATGACGAAGATTTTACACTATATTTTTTATAAAAATGTAACCCTATAGGAAACAAGCTCAAAATAAGTAAAACCACACCCAGACTTTGTAAATAATAAAACCAATCCATTTTAAGACCCTAATCTTTTGATCCTTTCTTGCGCACTTATTATTTCTGTAATTCTTACTCCAAATCTATCATTTACTACTACAACTTCACCTTTAGCCATAAGTTTTCCGTTAACATAAACTTCTACAGGTTCTCCTGCAAATTTTTCAAGCTCTATAATAGAACCTTGGTTTAATTTCAAGAGATCTCTTATTAACATTTTTGTTCTTCCAATTTCTACTGAAATCTCTAAAGGGATATCCAAAATGAATTCAAGTTCAGGGTGGACCCCTGAGCCTTTAGCTGGGCTGAGCTCTTCTAAATTAGCAGGTTGAGCTGGTACAGACTCTTTAACAGAGGTTTTGGCTTCTTCTTTAAATTTTTGCTCTTGTTCTTGTTTTTGAGATTCAGGGGACTGAGCTTCTTTAAGAGCCTCTTCCCATAAAGCCATTAAATCTTCAGGACTCATTTCTTCACTTTGAGCTTCCTGAGAAGCCTCTTGAGGAGTTTCCTGGGCTTGTGTAACTTCTTGAGAAGACTCTTGAGGTGCTCCCTGAGATTCTTCCTGAGTGTTCTCTTGATTTTGAATTTGCTCTATGTTTTCCATCCCTTCTTTATTTTCTTCTACCATACTAACCTGCCTCCTTTATTTCATTTTCTTCTTCAGAAGTTATAAATTTTTCCACCTGAATAGCTATGTGATTTTTAAATACACCTAATTTGCCAAGAATTTTGGGTGTATCCTCTACATAAACCTCTATAGGTTCTTCAACTTTTTTATCCAGAACTATTACATCTCCTTCTTCTAAATTCACCAAGTCTTCCAAAGTAATATTTCCTTTTCCTAAAATAGCTCTTACATCTACTTTACTGTTTAAAATATATCTTTCTAAGGTCTTTTTCCAGGTTAAATCTACATATTCTTCTAATTGATAGGGTGAATACAATTTATCTTTAATAGGCTGAAGAGTACTTAAAGAATAACAGAAAAGGATTTTTCCACTAATTGATTCAAGTTCTAAATTATGCCCTGTGACCACTACTGTTTCTTCAGGCATTAATACTCTGGCAAATTGAGGATTTACTTCTCCTCTTACATATTTAGGTTTTACAGGATAAATATTTTTCCAAGCCTTTTCCAATTCTATAAAAATCAAATCAACCATTTTTTTTATAAGTCTTTGCTCAATTGGTGTAAATTCTCGTCCTTCTACTTTTATATGTTTGGTTTCTCCTCCTAAAAATCTCTCTATAAATAAAAAGGCTAAGGTTGCATCAATAACCATTAAAGCATGTCCTTTTAAGGGTTCCAATTTAAAAATGTGAATAGAGGTAGGAACAGGAATTTTATTTAAAAAATCTTTGAATCTTTCCATTTGTAAAGGTAAATTAGTAATATCAATCATTTCTCTTAATAAAGTTGAAAGTTGCATTCTTAAGCTACGGGCTAATTGTTCATTTATAACCTCTAAACCTGGTATTTTAAGCCTGGCTGAAATAGTATAATTTTTAAAATCAAAGGGCTTAACCTCTTGTTCCTTTTTCTCCTCTGGAGCTGTATCAACCTTACCTTCTTCTAAACCGGAAAGCAGAGCATCTATTTCTTCCTGACTTAATACTTTTTCTTCCATATTTACTCCACAATATATTGAGTAATATAAACTTCTAAAACCAAATCCTCTCCTAAAGCTTCATTTATCTTTTTTAATAGATCTTTTTTAATAACCTCCTTAGCTTCTGGTTGAATTACCTCTTCAGGAGTTTTAGCACTCAAATAGGTAATAATTGCATCTTTAATTATAGGTTCCTTGTTTTTTATTTCCTCTTCTGCTTTTTTATCTGCAAGAGCTAAAGCTAATCTAATTTGCATATACCTTTTACCTGTGGGATCAAAAAGATTTACTACAATAGGATCTAAATTATAAAGAACTGCTGGTTCAGAAACCTCTTTTTTTATATGTTTTTTCTCTTCCCCGCCTTTTTTAGAGGTAAGAAAAATTACCAACCCTCCTGCTATTCCAATAATTAATAAACCTATAATCAAAAAAATTAATAATTTTTTTTTGCCTCCATTCTTTGAAGCAGCCCCCTGTCCTGTTTCTTTTACTTCTTCAGCCATAGCTCCCTCCTTTTTTTATATTTTAATCAAATTTTATACCTATTTTTATTTGTATTTAAATTTAATACCGATTTTCAAAAATTTAATAATTTGTTTGTCAAAAACTTGACATTTCGTCAAAAACCATATTTAATCTCTCTATAAAGTAAAAATTGTTTTAAAATAAGTCCTTGAGAATAGCCTGTAAGTCCTTTACTTCCAATTACTCTATGACATGGATAAACCAGAGGCAAAGGATTTTTTGCCATAACTCTTCCTATAGCTCTATGAGCTTTAGGATAACCTATCCTCTCAGCAAGTATTTTATAAGTAATGACCTCTCCTATTTTTAACTGGCTAAGTTCTTTTAAAACCCTTTTTTCAAACTCTGTAAAATTTTCTAAATGGGGAATTTCTACTCTATCCTTTTCAAAATTCCAATAAGCTAAAAATGCTTCATAGAATTCTTCTACCCATTTTTTTGCTTTTATAGAACCAATTTGAAGAATTTTAGGTTCTAAATCAAAAGAAAAATTGAAACTAAGTTTAATAAGTTTACCTTCTTCATTCCAAAGAAGATAAAAAATAAAAGGAAATAAGTTTAAAATAGCTTTTTGCATTTTTGAAAATTATATTATAATAATTTGTATGAAACAAGTAAAAATAGGTAATTGTATTTTAGAAATTGTGCAAGGTGATATAACTGAACAAGATACTGAAGCTATTGTTAATGCAGCTAATGAAGCTTTAATTCCTGGAGGTGGTGTTGATGGAGCTATTCATAGAAAAGGAGGGCCTAAAATATTAGAAGAATTAAGAGCCAAATATAAAGGTTGTCCAACAGGGCAGGCTGTTATTACAGGAGCTGGCAATCTTAAAGCCAGATATGTAATTCATGCTGTGGGGCCTATTTACAAGAATGGGAAAAGAGGTGAACCTGAGCTTCTTGCCAATGCTTATAAAAATTCTCTTTTAAAAGCTTTAAAGTATAATATAAACTCCATTTCTTTTCCTGCCCTTAGCACAGGAGCTTATGGTTATCCTTTAGAAGAAGCTGCGGAAATAGCTTTAAAAACTGTAATAAATTTTTTAAAAGAATATCAAAAACCCAAATTAGTTCGTTTTGTCCTTTGGGGAGAAAATAGTTATAAAACTTTTGAAGAAGTTTTAAAAAATCTTGTTTCTTAAACTTTTTTGTTTTTTACAAAAATATCATTTTAATTTTTTATATCAGAAGGGGAATAATCTAAAAATCTAGATATAGATTCCTGAATTTTAGAGGTTCAGGAATGCCCGGGGCCGGACTCGAACCGGCACGGGGCGAAAACCCCAGCGGATTTTAAGTCCGCAGCGTCTACCAAATTCCGCCACCCGGGCTAAAACCCTTTAGACATTCATAATAATAATCTATTTTTAGAAATTAGCAAGATATTCTTTGAAATGTTTAAAAAATTTTTATTAAATTAAATTCTAAAGGTTCCATTAGCAAAAATACTTACATAAACATAAATAATTTCTTCTATATTACTTTTTTGCACACTAACGCACTCTTTAATTTCTCTAACATAGAAATAAGAAAAAAACATACCAAGAAAAGCTCTGGCAGCAATTTCTGTATTAAAATCTCTTAAAATCCCCTCTTTTTGTAAACTTTTAAAGTAATCAGATAGTAAATTTACAGTACTATCTATTACATTTTCGTAAATTTTTTTAATTTGGTCAGGATATCTTTGCATTTCAGAATGCATAATTTTGATTAAATCTTTTTTGGATTCTAACAGGTTTAAGAAATTTTGAGCTATAATTTTTAAAGCTTCTATATAATTTTTATCCTGAATTTCTGAGAGAATAGCTTTTAATTTTGGAAAAAAAGAATAAGTATTTATGACCTCTTCAAAGAGGGCTTCTTTAGAAGGAAAATATCTAAAAAGAGTTACCTCTGCTACTTTTGCTTCTCGGGCAATTTCTTTAGTGGTAGCTCCTAAATAACCTTTTTTTGAAAAAAGTTTTAAAGCTGCTTCTATAATTTTCTTTTTAGTATTTTTAGCCACTTCTTTCCCTATTTGTAAGTGCTTACTAACATTATAAATGTATCATACATCCTCTTCCTGTCAACAATTACCAAAAATTACCACTTACGAAGTGGTAATATGAAGGTTTTAATTTTTCTTGGGTTTAGAAGGTAAATATTCTAATTTGGGATTAAAAATAGCATTTATAATGCTTTTTTTTACTTTATTACCCAAAGGATAAATGTGCTCTCTTAAAAAATTTTCTATAAATTTTCTCTTAGTTTGTTGAGAAAATGGACAGGGATTCTCTAAAATCTGCCATTGTTGTCTTTTTACAAAACGAGAAATTAAGTCCTTTTCTACAAAAATAAGTGGTCTTATAAGATATAACTTGCCTTTAAACATCTCCTGAACCGGTAAAATAGTTGACAATTCTCCATGATAAAACATATTAATAAAAAAAGTTACTAACATATCATCTTGATGATGTCCAAAGGCTATTTTATTAGCTCCTGTTTTTTCAGCCAATTTAAAAAGATACTTTCTTCTATGCCAGGAACATACAAAACAAGGACTGGTAATATTTTTTTCATAAACCTCCAAAGCTTGCTTTCCGCAATTGGTTCTTTCATAATAAAATTCTATCTCTAAGGATTCACAAAAATCTTTAAGCCATTCTACACCCTTTTGATACCTTTCTTCATCTCTTGGAAAATTCATATCTAAATGAACACCTAAAATTTTATAATTAATTCTCATCTTTTGACGCCACTCGCTTAAAAAATATGCCAAAACCAAACTATCCTCTCCTCCAGAAAGAGCTGCAATAATATAATCTCCTTCTTTAAGCATATCATAACCAAAAACTGCTCTTCCAATAAATCTTTTAAGTTTGTTATAGAGAGACATGTAAAAATTTTCCTCTAATCAGGAATTTTAATATGAGGATTTAAAATACCATCTGGATCAAAAACTTTTTTAAGCTTTTTCATTATTTCTATTTGAAAAGGGGAAAGCTCCCAGCTAACAAAACTTTTTTTAGTATAGCCTATCCCATGTTCTCCTGAAATTGTTCCTTCAAGAGAAAGAACCTCCTTTATAATTTTCTCCCTTGCTTTCAAGGCTATTTTTTCTTTTTCAGGATTAAAAAGAATATTTACATGAAAATTTCCGTCTCCTGCATGTCCAAAACAACAAATATTAAGTCCTGTTTCTTCTTCTATCTTCCTTATTCTAAATAAAAGTTCCTTCATAAATCTCCTGGGAACTACTACATCATCAGCAATCTTTTTTTCTCCTAAAATTTTCAATGCAGGAGATATAGCTCTTCTTATATCCCACAATCTCTCTATTTCTTCTTCCTCTTCTGCCTTTATATAAAAAATTCCTAAATCATTATAAAATTTTTCTACTTTTGATTTTTCTTTATCAACAGCACTTTCTTCTCCATCAAGTTCCAAAAATAAAAGAGCTTTAAAATTAGCAAAATTTTTCAATAAATCCTTTTGTTTGGAATTTAAAAGAGCTAAAAAAGTGGTTTTATCTACAAATTCTGCAGAAGCAGGAGTAACTTTATTTTTTAAAAGCTGAGAAATAATTTCCAAAGGCTTTTCCTCTTTTTTATGTGCAGAAAGAAATAAAAGTCTTTTTTCTGGTAAAGGAATAATCTTTAGTACAATTTCTGTAAAAACACCAAGGGTTCCTTCTGAACCTACAAAAAGAGGAGTAATATTATAGAATACAGCTGCTTTTAAAGTATAAGGACCGGTTTTTAAAACCTTTCCTCCTGGTAAAACTACTTCTAAAGCTAAAACATAATCCTTGGTAGTTCCATATTTAAAACACTTAGGACCTCCTGCACCTGTAGCTACATTTCCTCCTATAGTTGAATAAGCAAAGCTTGCAGGATCAGGAGGATAAAAAAAGCCATATTTTTTTAAAAATTTTTTAAGATCTCCATTTAAAACCCCGGGTTCTACTATAACAATTCTCTCTTCTTCATTCAGTTCTAAAATTCTATTCATTCTACTAAAACAAAGCACTAACCCACCTTTATGAGCTAAAGGACTTCCTGTTGTTGCTGTCCCTGCTCCACGAGAAATAATAGGAACTTTATACTTTTGTGCAAGTTTTAAAATTTCTATTACTTCTTCTTTTTTTTCTGGAAAAGCAACAGCAGAAGGAATTTTTATCAAAGAGGAGGAATCATAAGAATAAGCTAATAAATCAGATTCCTTAGTAAGGACCCAATCCTTCCCAAGAAGCTTTTCTAAACTTTTTATAAATTCAAATGGTATTGGTTTTGATTTCATTTATATCATTATATTCTATACCAGGATTCTTATCAGACAATTCCTCTGATATTTCTTTTATAAGATAATTTAGCTTCATCTTTAAAGTTATATCTTTTTGCAGTTTTTGCTCCAGAGTTTTAAGATTATAAATAATTGTAGAATGCTGTTTTTGAAAAATTTGACATATTTCCTTAAGTGGTTTATTTAACTTATTTCTTAAAATATACATTATTATTTGACGGGAAGTAGATAGTTCTCTTTTTCTGGAAGAAGAAAAAAGATCCTCTTTTCCTATACCAAAAAATTTACAAGTAGTTTCTATAATTAGATCAACCTGATCTTTATCTTCTTGAATTCCCAATTCATTTACAAGTTCCTTAGCCAAGGCTAAAGACACAGGTTCTTTAAGTAAAGAAGCTCTTGCAATTAAACCTAAAACAGCACTTTCAATCTGTCTTATATCTCCTCTTATTTGACGAGCTAAATATTCCACCACTTCATAAGGTAATTTATATCCCATCTTCTTAGCTTTATGTCTTATGATTTTCTTTCTGGTAGAAAAATCCGGAGTATTCAGTCTAATTATAAGAGCTGAATTAAGTCTTGATCTTAAACTATTATCTAATTTTTGCATCTCCTGAGGAAGTTTCAAAGAAGTAAATATTATGGTTTTTCCTTGATCAAGAAGATAATCAAGTAAAAAAGCCAGTTCATTTTGAGTATATTCTTTTCCTGCAAAGAAATGAATCCCTTCAAGAAGAAGTACATCACAGTGTTCCTTAAATTTTTCTTTAAAACTTTCTATCATACCAGAACGAAGATACTTTATCATATAATTAAGAAAATCTTGAGCAGTTAGATAATAAACTTTATTAAAACCTCTTCTAAAAAGACCATTACCTACTGCTTGAGTAAGGTGGGTTTTACCAAGACCAAAATTTCCATAAAGATAAATAAGATAACTTTTTGGTCTCTCTTCTGCTACCTGATAACATACATTATAAGCGAATTCATTACATTTACCCACTACAAAATCTTCAAAGGTATATTTAGGACTTAATCTTCTTCCAATAAGATTAACGGGATTATAGGGAAGTATAAGCTGCTCTGCTTTGGGAGTTTCACTTATAAAAAATTCAATATCTTGAATATTAAATTCAGTTAAAATTTTATTTAAAAGATCTTTATAATTTTCATTTATCCAGTTTTTAGTAAACTCATTGGGAACCTGTAAAATCAATTTTTGTTCTATTATTTCTCCTTTTAAAGAACTAAACCAGACCTTAAAAATTGCTTCAGGTAAAAGCTCTTTAATTCTGCCTTTTATCCTTTCCCAAATAATAGACATAATAATATCCCCCTACCTATTACAGGCTTTTTATTAAAAAAAATGATAATAATTTAACTGAATCTTTTTAAATAAGGATAATTAAAAATTCTATTTATGCAAATTTAAAAAAAAATGATTAAAAGAAATTTTGAATTTCTATTTTAAATTTTAAAAATTACAATAAATCAATAGGTTAAATATATTGTATTTCTAAAATGCTCATTATTTCTATATCAGATAAACCTATATTTTCAGAATTCTAAAAAATTATTTTTTTAAATCTTTAACTTTTTTGTTTTTTCTTTAATTTTCTCTTTTTTTCTTTAATTTAAATTTTTAACTTTAAATGAGCAAGTTAAAAATGAGGATTTTATCTTTTAAAGCAGGCTATATATTGTAAATTGTTGATTTTTCTTAATTTCGGAGACTTTTTCAAACACATTTTTTGTCTTTCTTTACAGCGAGAATAAAAAACACAACCAGAAGGTCTAAATAAAGCACTTGGCACCTCTCCTTTTATCTTTTTTTCAAAGGGGGGTTTCTTAGAAAATGGATCAAGATGGGCTTCTAAAAGCATCAAAGTATAAGGATGATGATCAACTGAATTAAAAATTTCCTTTTTACAAATCTCTACTATCTTCCCTAAGTACATAATTATAATCCAATCAGAAAGATAAAAAACCACAGGTAAGGAATGGCTTATTAGAAAATAGCTTAAACCTATTTTTTCTTTAAAATTCTTTAAAAGTTCTAAAATCTGAGCTTGGATAGTCATATCAAGGGCTGAGGTTGGCTCATCAAGCACTATTAAATCTGGAGAAACCATAAGGGCCCTTGCTAAAGCCACCCTTTGTCTTTGACCTCCACTTAAAGCATGAGGGTATTCATTTAAAACATTCTGATCAAGCCCTACTTGATTTAATAATTCTTTCGCCTTTTCCAATCCTTTTTTTTTATTATTTTCTATACAGATAAAATAAGGTTCTAACAATATATCTTTTATTTTATAGCGAGGATTTAAAGAAGAATAAGGATCTTGAAAAACAGCCTGAATTTTAGACCTAAGAGATTTATATTCCCTGCGGCTTATATATTTTAAATTTTTTCCGAACCAGAAAACTTCTCCTTTATCAGGTTTTTCCAAGTCCAAAATAATTTTCCCTAAGGTGGTTTTCCCACAACCACTTTCTCCTAAAATTCCAATAACCTCACCTTTACTAATTTTTAAACTAACATCCAAAAGAGCATAGAATTTTTGTTTTTTAAACCAGAAACTTCTTATTTCGTAACTTTTCCATACATTCTTAATTTCTACCAAAAACTGAGACATTTCCATACTTAAAGCACCTTACCCAATGATTTTTCCCTGCATTGATTAAGTCTGGATGGATATTTTTACCCTCTTTGCAAGGATTTTCACATCTTTCAAAATAACGACATCCTGAAGGCTTTTGAAGTAAATTTACAGGTGATCCTTTTAATATTTTTCTTATTTTTCCTTCTCGTGGATACGATTCTATCAAAGCTTGAGTATAAGGATGTAAAGGATTATTAAAGACTTCTTCAGTAGAGGCAATTTCTACTATTTCTCCAGCATAAAAAACCGCAATTTTATCAGAGATCCATCTAACCACTCCTAAATCATGCGAAATAAATACTATTGTTAAAGATTTTTTTTGATTTAAATCCTTTAAAAGTTCCAAAATTTGAATTTGTAAAGTTAAATCTAAGGCAGTTGTAGGTTCATCTGCTACTAAAAGTTCAGGTTCTCCTGCTAAAGCCATAGCAATCATGGCTCTTTGTCTTAAACCACCAGAAAGCTGATGAGGATAACTTTTGGCTCTTATTTCTGGTTCAGAAATTCCTACTTCTTTTAATAATTCATAAATCCTTTTTCTTCTATTTTTTGAATTTAGATTAAAGTGATGTTTTAAAACCTCTGCTATTTGTTCCCCTATGGTTAAAACTGGATTCAAAGAACTTAAAGGATCTTGTAAAATAATAGCCACTTTTTTCCCTCTAATCTTAGATAATTCTTTTTCTGATAAAGAATAAAGATCTATGTTATCAATTAAAACTTTTCCTGAATAATAGCTAACACCTGAGGGGAAAAGTCTTAAAAGTGAAAACCCTGTTAAGGATTTTCCACAACCGCTTTCTCCTAATATACCTAAGATTTCTCCTTTTTCTAAAGTAAAGGAAACCTTATCTATTAAAGGTATATTCATCTTTTTAAGACCTATAATCAGATCTTTAACTTCTAAAAAAGGCATTCTATAAGCTCTATTCTCAAACAACCTGTTTGAGTTAAATTAGCGAGCTCAACCTCCGCTACAAGCTTTAATCTCGGCAGATAATATTTCATAAGCTGTAGCAGGTCTTGCTTCTAAAATCTCTATCTTCATAATCACTTCTTTCCCAGCTGCAGGATGATTAAAATCTGCTTTTACTTTGTCCTCTTTTATTTCCAAAATTTTAAAACTTGTTCTTGAACCATAAGGGCTTACTTCCTCATACCATTCTCCTACTTTTAGTCTTTCAGGATGCTTTAAAGAATTTATATCTATTTCTCTTATCAAATGAGGTAAATGAAGACCATAAGCAGATTCTGGAGGTATTACTAATTCTATGATATCTCCTGCTTTTTTATCAAAAATGTTTTCTTCTATTATTTGGGGAAGAGGCTCTCTTCCCAAGATAAAAGAAGTTTCATAAATTTGGGAAAACCATTCCGGAGCTTTTTCATCCTTAAGTTTCATCTGATACTTGATTTTCACAAAAAAATCTTTTTTTACAAAGTCTTCCATTTTTTACCTCCTTAATTTATTTACTAAAAAATTTTAACACTTTCTAATAAAAATTCAAGTAAAGCCATATGAAGCCACATTTTGTTTTCAGCTTGATCCCAAACTACAGATTTAGAACCTTCCAATACCTCTTCTGTTATTTCTTCTCCTCTATGAGCAGGTAAACAATGTAAAACTATAGCATCCGGTTTAGCAAGTTTTAAAAGCTCTTTGTTAATTTGAAAAGGTTTAAAAACTTTTTGTCTTTCTTCACTTTCTCCTTCCTGTCCCATGCTTACCCAAACATCTGTATTTATTACATCTGCATCTTTTATTATTTCCTTAGGATCATTTGAAATAGTTATTTCTGTTTTATATCTCTCTTTAGCTTCTTTTAATAACTCTGGATCTGGTTCAAAACCAGGTGGACAGGCTAAATAAAATTTAAAACCTAATAAAGCTGCAGTTTCTACCCAAGACTGGGCTACATTATTTCCATCTCCTATCCATACAATTTTGCTATTAAAAAGATCCTTACCCTTTTCTAAAACTGTCATAACATCTGATAAGGCCTGACAGGGATGATATCTATCTGAAAGTCCATTTATTACAGGAATAGAAGCATATTTAGCAAACTCTTCTATGGTTTCCTGTTTATAAGTTCTTAAAACAACAGCTTGAACATACCTTGAAAGAACTCTGGCAGTATCTTTTATAGGCTCACCTCTACTTAATTGTAAATCTTTATAAGAAAGATATATAGCACTTCCTCCCCATTTTATCATAGCTGATTCAAAAGAAATTCTTGTCCGGGTTGAAGGTTTTTCAAATATTAAACCTAAAATTTTTCCTACAAATTTTCTCTCCCATTTTTTATTTTTTTTCAATTCCAAAGCTCTATTTATAATTTTAAAAGTCTCTTCTTTAGATAGGTTCCAAACTCTTATAAAATGTCTTAATTTCATGACCGGCTCCTTTTTATTGAGTTTAATTTTTTATAAAATTAAATTCTAAATTTTTAATTTATTTTTAAAATTTGTAAACCCTTTTAAAATCTATTTTAAAAATTTTTCAAAATTTTTAAAATTACCTCTTAAGTTTTTTTAATTTTATCCGATAATATAGAATGAGAAGAAAAGGAGTTTACTCCTATGGAGATAAAAAAAGCTAAAATAAATATCTCAAATTTAAGTATTTCTGTTCAAAATAAGAATTTAAAAGTAATCAAATATAATAAAAATGTTGATGCTTCTCAAACCAATACCCCTTTGCCAAACAAAACTAATAATCTTTTTAAAAATTCCCAAAAAGATGACGTATTCTTTAAAAAGCTCTTTAAAAATCCTCAAAAATTAAATAAATTTTTAGAAATTTTAAATCGGCGGTTAAATCCTCTTGAAAAAGAACTTAAAGTAGAAATAGACAGAGATTTAAATATGCCTATTTTTAAAATAATTGATAAAAATACAAAAGAAGTATTAAGGCAAATTCCCTGGGAAGAAGTTATTAAATTTCTAAAAAATCTTGAAAAGCTTTTGAAATTAGAGCATATTAGAGAGGAAGATCTGAAAGGTCTTTTATTTAAAAAGGAGGTTTAGTTTTTATGGCTGATTTATATTTAAGTAATGTTACAGGGCTTTTAGATATAGATTCTATGGTTCAAGGGATTTTACAGCCAAAACTTCAAGATTTACAGAAGCTTCAAAACAAGAAAGCTACTTTACAAGCCCAAGCAAGTGCTATAAGTAACTTTTTAGGAGCTTTGAAAGATGCTCAGAGTTTTATAGACGATTTAAATATTGATAATCTATTTAATGCAAAATCGGTTAATGTTGAAGATACTTCTATTCTCTCTGCTACTGCTTCTGATGATACTCCAAATGTAACTTTGAGTTTGAATGTAACACAACTTTCTCAAACAGAAGTATTGGTTTCTTCTCAAGGGGTTTCAGATTTAAATAATTCAATTTCTGCTTCAACTTTTACCTTAAAATACTGGACTTCTGATACAGATTATGAAACCTTTGATATAAATTTCTCTGGAGGTACTTTACAAGATCTTGCAGATACAATTAATTCATCCCAAGACAAAGTTGAAGCATCTATATTCTATGATGGAACTTATTATAAATTAATGTTAAGCGAAAAAGATGTAGGAGCCTCTACAAAAGAAACTACAGATACTTCAACTGTAATTGAAATTGTAGGATCTTTACCTACAGAATTAGGTTCTTTAAGTATCATGCAATATGCTAAAAATGCAGAGATTCAAATAGGTGATAGTGCTACTCCGGTAACAAGTCCCACTAACACTTTTGAAAATATCATCTCAGGCCTTTCTGTAACTGTTTATCAAACAGGAACAACCTCTATAACCGTAGAAGATGATCACTCTGGAATTTCTTCTACTTTAAGTGACTTTCTAAATAAATTAAATAGTATAATAGATTTGGTTAATTCTAATACTGCTAAAGGCGGTATTTTCCAAGGTAATATTATGTTTACTCAAATTAAGCCCCGTTTTTTAACTCTAATGCAACCTCTTGTTAATCTGGGAATTATTAATATAGATGATGAAGGAAAATATTCTCTCAATACTGATACATTAAACAGTGTAATTGAAAATAATTTAGAAGATTTTAAAACAGCTATCTCTCAAGTGAAAGAAAATTTTAGTTCTGATTTGGAAAATTTGGTAAGCAGTTTTAATACCTATAAAACTGCCCAAGACAATCAAATAAACTATATTGATGATGAAATTGAAGAAATGCAACTTATGATATCTAAAGAAGAAGAAAGATTAAGATTAGAATTTGCTAAAATTGAGAGCCTTATGTATCAAAATGAACAATTAAGACAAAAATTGCAAAATTTTGCTGTACCTATATCTCAAACAACACAAAACTCTTAATAATAAAAACAGGAGGTTTTTAGCTTATGTTAAATCCTGTGCAAAATTATATTGAAAATCAGGTGAAAAATACTGATCCTTTAGGTTTAATTATTATGCTTTATAATAGAGCTATTTCCTGTCTTAAGATCTCTCAAAAAGCTATAGAAAGTGGCTTGGACAATCCTGAGAATGTTAAGAAAAAAGCTGAAAATTTGGGCAAGGCTACAGAAATATTGGCTTATTTACAGGGTTGCCTTAATTTTGAAAAAGGCCAAGAGATTGCCAAGAATTTAAATGAAATTTATGATATTTTAATAAATGAATTAGTCAAAGCTAATATGGAAAATGATACAGAAATTATTTCTAAAAGTGTTACTATTTTAGAAAATCTTAAAAAAGCCTGGGAAGATATTAAATGTCAGAAAATTACAGTCTCAAAGAAGAGTTAATTAAAATAGAGTTAGCTTTAAAGCAAAACAAATTAGATCAAGCATTAGAACTATATGAAAATATTAATAAAAATTGGGAAAAATATGAAAATAACTTAAAAATAGAAGAAATTAATAATTTAATAAGATTGTTAGATTACATAGAGGAGCTTTTAAAAAATAAATATAAAAAATCCTTAGAAAATCAAAAATTTCTAAATTTAAGAAAAGCTTATACCAGATTTTAGCTTCTTCTATCTATAAAGTAATTACTTCCTTTTAGTTTTTTAGTTATATTCTTTATTTCAGCAGCTCTTGAGGCTACTTCTCCTATATGAACAAATTTACCTTTATAAACTGGAACTATAGCAATAGATACAGAAGGTAAAGAAATTTTACATATCTGCCCTTTTCTATCCTTAGCAATGAAATAACCCTTTTCTAAATGTTCAGGTTTAATAAAATAAGAAAGAGTTTTATTAAATCTATCAATAATTTCTTGAGATATTTTTTTAACCTTTTCTAAAGGTACTATAAAAACAAAATCATCTCCGCCAATATGACCTACAAAATAGTCTTCTGGAGAAAGCTCAGAAACTGTATTAAAAATTATCCTAGCTAAATTTCTAATCATTTCATCCCCTTTAAAGAACCCATATAAATCATTATAAGTTTTAAAATTATCCAGATCTACATAAGCTACTGCATGAGGATTGGGATCGTTAAGAACTTTTTCTATGGCTTTTCCAATAGAAACATTTCCAGGGAGTCCTGTTAAAGGATTATTATCTGAAATTCTTTCCAATCTTTTAAAGGCGTATTCTATTCTTAAAATAAACTCCTCTACACTTTCCATAGTGGTTATAAAATCATCCACCACATCAGCCTTTGAAAGGAGAAATTTAAAGTCTAAATCATCAATTATTACAATTAAAGGTATTATTCTAAGATTGAAATCCCTTTTTACCATGCAAAGTTTTTCAAAAGTAGAAGGATCCTTAGGATAATAATAAATTACCATAGAAGGTGGATGAAATAAAAAATTTGTTATAAAATCTTCAGCTTTGTAAAAAAATTTAAAATTGTATTTAGAACCTAATTTCTCATTTAAAAAATTCTTCCAGTGTTTAAAAAATCTATTTTTTTTTAGAATTAAATAAATTACCTTTTTATTAATCATCAAACTTCAGAAGCTTCAAGTTCTTTTCTCAATTCTTCGGTAAAAAATTTTAATTCATATAGTTTTGGTTCTAATTTTACATAGATTTCTTTAATATCTAAGAAATCCAATTTTAGAAGTTTAAACACCTTTTCATTCATGAAAGGAACTGTTTTTCTTATAGTTTTTCCGTATCCTCTGGCATTTACCAAAACATCTGCCAAATGGATTACTGCAGATTCTTTTCTAAATTGTTTAGCCTTTTCAATAGCATGATGAGATCCTACTGATTCTATAAGTCTATCAGGAAGACTCCACTGTCTCATTAAAAAAGCTCCTATTTCTGCATGGTTTATTCCAAAAATTTGCATTTCTGCTTCAAGAGGATCTTCTCCCTGTTCTACAGCTTTTAAAAGAGCTTCATATTCTTCTTTAAAACCCACTTTTTGAATAACCCTTCCTAAATCATGTAAAAGACCAGCAGTAGCAATCTCCTGAGGATCTTTTAATTCTGTCTTTTCTGCAATTATTTTGGCACAAGCCGCTACACCTATGGAATGTTCCCAAAGACCTACATCCTCTTTATGGAGTATTTCAAAAATAGATGAGGTGGTTATCAATACTTTTATTACATTAATTCCCAGAAGCATAAGCGCATTTTGTACAGTACTTACTTTTTTAGGAAAGCCATAAAAAGCTGAATTAGCCAATCTTAAAACTTTAGTTGTTATAACTTGATCTCTTTCTATAACTTCTGCTATTTGTTGAATGGAAACTCTTTCATCTTCTATCATAGTATTGAGCTTTTGAACAATTGGAGGTAAAGTAGGAAGTCCTTCCATTTTTCTCAATTTTTTCCGGACTTCTCTGCGCTTTTCTGCAAGATCCATTTTTTTCTCCTTATTAACCTTTGCTATATTTTTCGTTCAAAAATTCTACTAAAATTTCTTTAATTTTAAGCAAATTAGGATCACTTACCCCTTTAAAACGATTTTCTAACTCTTCTAATTCTTCTTCTAAGGTCTTTTCCCAAGGAAGTTTTACAGGATGACCTTCTACTGTTACAAAATTCACCCCCAATTCGTAAAAACGTTTTATTAACTCCTCTGTTAATTCTATACCTTTACCACACAGAGTTCTTCCATTTGCATCTATTACTTCTTCATAGGTTTTCATACCTGGCCTAATATAAGACAAAGGTAATCTTTGCATATCTTTACCTCTCTTTAAATAACTTTATTCAAGCTATATTCTATAATTCCTTCCACTCCCAACTCCAAGAGCTGAGGAACCAAATCTCTTACCTCTTTTTCTGAAACTACTACCTCTAAAGCATACCAATCTTTGTTATAAAGTTTAGAAATAGTAGGAGCAGTAATACTTGGTAAAATATCAATAACTTTATGAAGATTTTTTTCAGGAACATTCATTTTTAATCCCACTTTTTTATAAGCATTTAAAGCACCTTTTAAAAGAGTAGCTATTTGTTGAATTTTTTTTCTTTTCCATTCATCTTGCCAGGCTTTTTCATTGGCTATAAGCTGAGGATAGGTTATTAGTAATTCATAAATTATTTTTAGACCATGCGCTCTTATAGTGGTTCCTGTTTCAGTTACTTCTACAATAGCATCACATAAGCCTTGAACCACTTTAGCCTCTGTTGCTCCCCAAGAATAGCTAACCTCTACAGGGATACCTTTTTCTTTAAAAAACCTTTTTGTAAAATTAACTAGCTCTGTGCTGATTTTTTTATTTTTAAGATCTTCTAATTTTTCAATCCCAGAACCTTCTTTTACTGCTAATACCCATCTGGCAGGTCTTTTACTTACCTTAGAATAAATCAAATCTTCCACTATAATCACCTTTGAATCGTTTTCTAAAATCCAATCTTTACCTGTTATTCCTGCATCAAGTATTCCTGCTTCTATATATTTGCTCATTTCTTGAGGCCTGCAAATTACCATTTCTAATTCCGCATCATCTACTTCAGGAAAGTAATTTCTACGATGAACTTCTATAGTCCAGCCTGCTTTTTCAAAAAGCTCAATGGTTGATTTTTCTAAACTTCCCTTAGGAATACCAAATTTAAGCCTTTTTTCCATAAACCTCCTCCGGATCGTATAGTTTTTCTTCTACAATTTTAAGATTATCTCCTTCAAGTTTTCTAAAAAAACAACTCATATAACCCATGTGGCACACAGGTCCCTTGGGTTCAGCTTTTATTAATATTGTATCTTCATCACAGTCTATATAAATTTCTTTTACTATTAAATAATGTTTAGAAGTCTCACCTTTAAGCCAGATCTTATTTCTTGTTCTACTATAAAAATGAGCTAAACCTGTTTGTAAAGTTTTCTGCCAAGCTTCTTCGTTCATAAATCCCAGCATTAAAATTTTCCCAGTCTGATAATCCTGAATAATAGCTGGAATAAGTCCCTGTCCTTTTTCAAAATTCGGCTTATACATTTAACTCCTCCAGAAGTTCTTTTAATTTAACTTCGGGGTTTTTACTTTTTACTAAGGATGTTCCAATTAAAACCCCTTTAAATCCTTTTTTGATTAAATTTTTTATTTCGCTCGGCTTATTATAACCGCTTTCTGCAATTACGGGAATATTTTTGGGAATTAAAGGAAAAATTTTTAAAGATTGATTAATATCAACCTGTAAAGTTGTTAAATTTCTGTTATTAATTCCTATTATTTCAGCTCCAGCTTTTAAAGCCTTTTCCAGATCCTCTTCATTATGAATCTCTACCAAACTTGACAAACCGAGTTTTTTAGCATATTTGATAAGTTCTGAGAGCTCTTTTTCTTTTAAAATAGTGCTTATTAAAAGCACCATATCTGCTCCGAAAGCTTTGGCTTCTTCTATTTGCACTGGATCTAAAATGAAATCTTTTCTTAGAAGAGGTAGATCCGTAATACTTCTTATAGCAGGTAAATATTCTAAGGCACCTCTAAAAAATATTTCCTCTGTAATGACAGAAATAGCTTTAGCTCCACCTTTTATATAAGCTTCAACTAAAAATAAAGGATTAAAATCAGATCTAAAATCATCTTTTAAAGGGCTTGCTCTTTTAATTTCAGCTATTATAACAAATTTCTCCTTTTGCAAGTAATTTTTAAAATTAATAGGGGTCCTATCCCAAAAAGGCTTATAATAAAGGCCTTTTTGCTTCCTTTTAAGAATTTCATAATATTTTTCCACCAAAATCTGATTCAAAACTGGGTTGATTTTGTTTTTTTCCATATTATTTTTTATTAGATAAATTTTTTTATCTTCTATTTTAAACTGTAGAAAAATTTTTAAAAGATGTTAATATCTTAAAAAATTTTTAATTTTTTAGTTGGAGGTAACTTATGAAAAGGACTTATCAACCCAGTCGTTTAAAAATGAAAAGAAGACATGGGTTTAGAGCCAGAATGAGAACCCGTTCTGGAAGAAGAATTCTTAAAAATAGAAGACGCAAAGGGCGTTGGCGTTTAACTGTATAAATCGGTGAAAAAAGAAGGATTATCTAAAAAAGAAAGGATTAGAAAAAATAAAGAATTTGCAAAAGTCTTTAAAGAAGGAAAAAAGCTTTGGATAAACTCTATTTTATTAATAATTTACACACCTAATGATTTAGGATACAGAAGATTAGGTATAGTGGTATCAAAAAAAATTAAAAAAGCTACTCAAAGAAATAAAGTAAAAAGGTGGATTAGAGAATTGTTTAGAAGAAATAAAGACTGGTTTCCTGAAAGTTGTGATGTAATTATTATTCCTCACCCCAATTTAATAAATTTAAGTTACAAAGAATTGTTAGAAAAAGTAAAAAGGGAACTTCTTTCTTTAAGGAGCAAATCTGATTTTTATGGTAAAGGTTATAATTAAACTTATAGATTTTTATCAAAAAGTAATTTCTCCTATATTTTCAACTTATTTAGGTATTAACTGTCGGTTTTACCCCTCCTGTAGTGAATACACCAAAGTAGCTATTAAAAGATTTGGTTTAATAAAAGGTAGTTATTTAGGATTAAAAAGAGTCCTGAGATGTCATCCTTTTTCTTCTGGAGGTTTTGATCCTGTTCCTGAAAAATTTAAAAAGGAGGAATTTTCCTAATGGAGAAAAGAGTAATATTAGCTTTGGCTTTATCTTTTTTAGTTATTTTAGGTTTTCAATTTTTATATACCAAATTTTTCCCCTCTCCAAAAATTTTTTATAATGCCACCTCTAAAGAGAGCTCTAAATATAAATCTAAGGGAATCTCTGAAAAAGTCCAGAAAAAAAGGATTGAATCTGATTTTTTTGCCTCTAATCTAAAAAATTTTTTAATCTATTTAATAGATACACCCGGATACAATGCTACTTTAATATCTTCGGGGGTTAGATTCCAGAGTTTTAAACTCAAAAAGTATTTTATAGATAAAAAGAAAAAAAAGCCTGTAGAATTAGTTTCTGCTTCTTCAGAATCTTTACCATTGGAGATTTATCTCAGCAGTAAACCTGAATTAGCTGTAATAGGTTACAAAGGTCCTGAAACTAAAAAAATTGTTGTTAAAAATACCAATAATAAGACAGTATCTTTTATTACAAATTATCAGAACATTGTATTAGAAAAAACTTTCACTTTTAAAAAAAATTCTTATTATATTGATATGAAAGTCACACTCATAAATAAAAGTAAAAAGAATTTGAAGGATAATTTACTTATAAGAGGTGTATTTTCTCCTTTTGTAGATGGCACAAGATATGTTTTTAAAGGTCCTTTTTATTATACAGACCATCTGAATGAGGTAAAGATTAAAAATCATTTAGAAGAATTTGTAGGACCTCTTAAATACATAGGATTTGAAGATAATTATTTTATGGTAGCAGTAATTCCTGAGAACATGAGTAATAGTACTTTTAGAGCCACTTTCAGAAATCTTAAAAAGAATACTCAGGAATTTATTTTATGGTTACCTACTTTTGAATTGAAAACAGGAGAAAAAATAAGCTATAAATTTAAGCTTTACATGGGGCCTAAAAAACTTGAAGAAATGCAAAAAGAATATCCTCTTTTAGGAAAAGCTTTATATTTTGGGATATTTGATTTTGTGGCTAAACCTCTTCTTTATATTTTAAAATTCTCCAATAAATTTACCCATAATTTTGGATGGGATATTATTATAATAACCATTCTTTTAAGAATTCTTTTCTTTCCACTTAATCATATAAGTTTTAAGAGTATGAAGAAAATGCAAGAACTTCAGCCTATAATTCAAAGACTTAGAGAAAAGTATAAAGATGATCCCCAGGCTTTGAATCAGGAAATTATGAAAATTTATAAGACTTATAAAATCAACCCCTTTTCAGGATGCTTACCTATTTTTATTCAAATTCCTGTTTTCATAGCTTTTTATAAGGTATTATTGATGGCTATTGAATTAAGACATGCTCCTTTTATGTTATGGATAGATGATTTAAGTGCTCCTGAAAGACTTTATTTAGGAACCTTTCATATTCCTTACTTAGGTGGAATTCCTTTATTAACTATTTTAATGGGTTTTTCCATGTATTTACAGCAGAAACTTTCTCCTTCCTCTCCTGATCCTTTTCAGCAAAAACTTATGCTTTTTATGCCTGTATTTTTCACTATATTATTTGTTAACTTTCCCTCAGGATTAGTTCTATATTGGTTTGTAAATAATATTTTATCTATTGCGCAACAATATTTAACTCTTAAATTATCAAAAAAATAATCTGAGAGGTGGGGGCTATGATTTTAGAGAAAGAGTTTGAAGGAAAAAGTTTAGATCAATTAGTTGAGGTTGCCTGTCAAGAGTTGGGGTGTGTACCTGAAGATCTTGAACTTGAAATTCTTGAATTTAGTACCTCTTCTGGTCTTTTGGGAATTCCTGGTAAAAAAATTAGAATTAAAGCCAGAATCAAACCTGACAAACTGCTTTCTGAAAGAGCTAATCGTGCTGTTACTTTTTTAAAAGAACTCTTTTATTATGCAGATTTAAATATTGAAACAAAAACCAATCTTTTAAGAGACCAACTTCAAATAGAAATTTTATTAAGTGGTGAAGATGTAAAATATTTTATCCAAAACGGGGCAGAACCTTTATCTGCTTTAGAGTTTTTAACCAATAAAATTGTTGCTAAAGCCTTAGGTGTAGGACCTAAAATTGTCCTTAAGCCTGAAGGAATTAATATTGAAAGAGAGAAAAAATTAGTAAATGCCGTTAAAAAAGCCATTCAAAAAGTAAAATCCACAAAAGAGTCTCAGGTAATAAAAGTAGGTTCACAAAGAGAACAAAAGATTGTTTTGAATTTGATTAAAAACGAAAATAATATAGGATATACTATAGAAGGAGAAGGAAAACAAAAAAGAATAATTTTAACTTTTGAAAAAATCTAAAAATAAGGGGGAATATTTCCCCCTTTAAATTATGCAACCTAAACTTTACACAGAAGATACTATTGCTGCTATTGCTACCCCTCCAGGTAAAGGCGCAATTGGTGTAATTAAAATAAGCGGAGAGGAAGCATTTTCTATTCTTAAAAAAATCTTCAAACCTTTTAAACCCCGTGAGAAATTTGAGTCTCATAAACTTTATTATGGATTTATTGTAAATCCAAGGGATAGTAAAATTATTGATGAGGTTCTTGTAGTTTATATGAAAAAACCTAAAACTTATACCAGAGAGGATGTAGTAGAAATCTATGCTCATAGTGGTTATTATATTTTAAAAAAAATTTTAGAATTAGTATTTTTTGCAGGCGCCAGACCTGCTCAACCAGGTGAATTTACCCTAAGGGCTTATTTAAACGGAAGAATAGATCTTTCTCAAGCTGAAGCTATTCAGGAATTAATCTATGCCAAAACCGAAACTGCTCTTAATTTGGCTTTAAATAATCTTTTGGGTAAACTTTCTGAAAAAATAAATATTTTAAGAGAAAAACTTATGGAAATTTTAGTGCAAGTGGAAAGTGCTATAGATTTTCCTGAGGAAGATATAGAAATTCTTGAACCAGAAAATCTTTCTATCAAAATAAAAAAGGAAATTTTACCCATTATAGAGAGTCTTATTAAGAATTATGAAGAAGGAAAAATTTATAAAGAAGGAATAAGTTTAGTTATAGCAGGGAAACCTAATGTAGGTAAATCTTCTCTTATGAACGCCCTTCTTAAAGAAGAAAGAGCTATTGTTACTCCTGTTCCTGGAACCACCAGAGATTTTCTGGAAGAAGAAGCCACTATTGAAGGACTTCCTGTAAAACTTATTGATACAGCTGGACTTAGAGAAACTGAAGATATAGTAGAAAAAATTGGGGTGGAAAGAGCCAAAAAGAAATTTAAAGAGGCGGATTTAATACTTTTTTTGGTAGATGTAAGTAAACCCCCTTCTGAAGAAGATTTTCAAATTTATCAGGAAGTAAAAAATTTTCCTCATTTAGTTCTTTTGAATAAAATTGATATTATTCCTAATTATTTAGAAATCTGGAAAGAAAAACTTTTAGAATGGAAAATTGAGAATTTCTTGGAAATTTCTGTAAAAGAACATATTAATCTTGATAAATTAACCAAAAATATTTTTGAAAAAATAACCTCTGAAAGAGCTACAGAGATTCCTGAAATTGTTCCTAATTTAAGGCAGAAAATGGCTTTAGAAAAGGCTAAAGAATTTTTGCTTAATGCTCTAAAAGAAATTGAAAAACCTAATCCCCTACCAGAACTTATAGCCATTGAAATAAGAGGTGCTTTATCAAGCTTATCAGAAATAATAGGAGAAGTTACTACCGAGGATCTTTTAAGCCAGATTTTTTCTACTTTTTGTATTGGGAAATAAAATGTATGCTTTAAGCATAGCCGGTTTTGATCCTACAGGAGGAGCTGGAATCTTAGCTGATACAAAAGTTTTTTCTCTTTTAGGAATTAAGGGAGGGGGGGTCCCTACTACCCTTACTCTACAAAGTACTTCTTCTTTCCAGAGCTGGGAGCCTGTTAAACCTGATTATTTAAAAACTGCTCTTGAGCTTATCTTCTCTGATTTACCTGTAAAAGGTGTAAAAATAGGTATGATAGGAACTTCTGAAAATTTAGAAATAATAAGTTTCTTTTTAAAAAAATTTAGACATCAGCTTTCTTACATTGTTTTAGATCCCGTTTTAAAAGCAACCCTTGATCATCCCCTGTTTTTTTCTAAAGATTTTTTAAATATTTTAAAAACTAAAATACTGCCTTATATAGATTTTATAACTCCTAATCTTTATGAAGCATCTGTTTTAACTGAAAGAAAAATTGAAAGCCAAAAAGATATAATCAAAGCAACCCAAGATTTGCTAAAATTAGGATGTAAAGGTATTATTATAAAAGGATATACTACAAAGTATTTTATTTATGATTATTTTCATACTCCCAGAGAAAGTTTATTTTTAAAAAAGAAAAAATTGTCTATAGAATTTCATGGAACAGGCTGTGCTTTTTCTTCAGCTTTTCTTTGTTTTTTACTTAAGGGTTTTTCTTCTTTAATCTCTTTTAAAAAAGCTAAAAATTGGTTATATTTATATCTTAAAAAAGGAGCAGAAGAAAAAACAGGAGGAAAATTATGGCTATTTCTTTAGAAGAAGTGCTAAAAATAGCTCATCTTTGCAGACTTGAATTTGCAGAGGAAGAGGCTAAAAAATTCTCTGAAGAGCTCTCTAATATTTTAGATTACTTTAAAAAACTTCAAACTCTTGATACTGAAGAAATTCCTCCTACTTTCCATGCTGTAAAACTTAAGACACCTTTTAGAGAAGATGAAGTTCAGTCTTTTTTAGACATAGATGACATTCTTAAAAATGCCCCTGAGCTAAAGGAGAATATGATAGTTGTCCCCAAGGTGGTTAAAGCTCCTTAAAAAATTTTTTAAGAAAGGAGAGCAAAATGGCAAGCATAGATTTAACTGAGTTAACTATTACTAAGACATTAACCCTTTTGGAGGAAAGAAAAATTAGCAGTGTGGAGCTGGTAGAAGAAACTTTCCGTCAGATTAAGAAGGTGGATCCAAAGGTAAAGGCTTTTTTACATCTTAACGAAGAAAAAGCAATAGAAGAAGCAAAAAAAGCTGACGAATTAAGAGAAAAAGGAGTAAAAGGAAGGCTTCTTGGTATTCCTATTTCTATAAAGGATAATATATGCATAAAAGGTCTTCCTACTACTTGTGCCTCTAAGATCTTAGAAAATTTTATTGCTCCTTATGATGCTACAGTTATAAAAAAGCTAAAGGCTGAGGGAGCTATTTTTATTGGTAAAACCAATCTGGATGAATTTGCCATGGGCTCTTCTACAGAAAATTCTGCCTTTTTTCCAACTCATAATCCCTGGGATTTGGAGAGAGTTCCTGGAGGATCTTCAGGGGGTTCTGCTGCAGCAGTAGCAAGTAGAATGGGACTGGGATCTCTTGGCTCTGATACCGGAGGTTCTATAAGACAACCAGCTGCTTTTTGTGGGGTAGTTGGTTTTAAACCTACCTATGGAAGAGTCTCCCGTTTTGGGTTAGTTGCATTTGCCTCTTCTTTGGATCAAATAGGACCTTTTGGTGTAAATGTAGAGGATACAGCACTTTTATTACAGATTATTTCTGGACATGATCCTAAAGACTCAACCTCAGCACCTTTTGAAGTGCCTGATTATATCGAATTTATAAAAGATAACGAAAAAACATCCTATAAAATTGGACTTCCAAAAGAATATTTTGAAGGATCTACAGATAAAGAAATAACTCAAATAATAGAAGATTTGATAAATAAACTCAAGAAGAAACATACTATAAAAGAAATAAGCCTTCCTCATACAGAATATGCTGTAGCAACTTATTATATCATTGCTCCTGCTGAGGCTTCTTCTAATTTAGCACGCTATGACGGAGTAAAATATGGATTTAGAGCTGAAGCTAAAAATCTAATAGAAATGTATAAAAAATCCCGTGCTTTTGGTTTTGGAAAAGAAGTAAAAAGAAGAATTATGCTTGGGACTTATGCTCTTTCTGCTGGATATTATGATGCTTTTTATTTAAAAGCTTCCAAAGTTAGAACTCTTATCACTCAAGATTTTCTTAAAGCTTTTAAAGAAGTTGATTTAATCTTAACACCTGTTACACCCACTCCACCTTTTAAAATAGGAGAAAAGATCTCTGATCCTTTACAGATGTATCTTTCTGATATATTTACTATTCCTGTTAATTTAGCAGGAGTTCCTGGTATAAGTTTACCGATAGGCTTGACTTCTAATAATCTGCCTATAGGTTTACAGATTATAGGACCACATTTTAAAGACGAATTAGTTTTAAGCTTAGCTTATCAGATTGAAAAAGAAGTAAATACTAAATTTATTCCTCCTGTGGTAAAAAATAGTTAAAAAATTGGAAGATTTTATGAAAAAAAAGGCTTTAGGAAAGGGTTTATCTGAACTTATTCCTGAGATAGAAAAAGAAGTTTTTATCAACAAAGAAGAGTCTCAAGAAAGTTTTGTTAATTTTGTTCCTATAGAAAATATACTTTTTTCACCCCTTCAGCCTCGTATTACTTTTAAAGAGGATGAATCCTTTGAAGAACTTGTTAAATCTATAAAAGATAAAGGAGTTTTGCAACCAATTTTGGTAAGAGAAAAAGGAGGAGGTTTTTATGAATGTATAGCAGGAGAAAGAAGACTTAGAGCAGCTCAGAAAGCAGGTTTAAAGAAAATTCCTGCTATTATAAAAAATCTTAATGATGAAGAAGTTTTAATTGTAGCTCTTATTGAAAATCTACAAAGAAAAAATTTAAATCCTTTGGAAGAAGCTTTAGGATATAAAAACCTTATAGAAAAATTTGGTTATACTCAGGAAGAGGTAGCTGAAAAAGTAGGCAAAGATAGAGCTACAATTGCTAATCTTCTTCGTCTTTTAAAGCTTCCCAACTTAATTCAGGAAGATTTAATGGAAGAAAGACTTACAGTAGGTCATGCCAAAGCCTTACTTTCCTTGGATTCAGAAGAAAAACAAATAGAGATAAGAAATTTAATTTTAAGAAAAGGACTTTCTGTAAGAGAAACAGAAGTTTTAGTTACTAAACTTAAAGAAAAAAAACCTTCAAAAAAAACTAAAGAACCTGATCCTGATTTAATTTATTTATCTGAAGAACTTAGTAAGTTAGTAGGAACTAAAGTTGAGGTTAAAACTAAAAAGAAAAAAACCTATTTTATTTTTGAATTTGATGAGCTGGAAAGAGCTGAAGATTTTATTGAAACTTTAAAAAAGCTTTTCAATTTGTAGTTATTCTAAATTATAACATCTCGGAAGTGTCAATTTGTTCTTTTAATACTTGTCTTTTACAATTATATTCTTATTTTTTATAAAAAATTCCTTGAAAACTTTCATAAGGAGGGGAATCATGCGTATAGCGCAAGTTTCTCCTCTTTATGAAAGTGTTCCACCAAAACTTTATGGAGGAACAGAAAGGGTTGTTTCCTATCTTACTGAAGAATTGGTAAAATTAGGACACGAAGTAATTCTCTTCGCAAGTGCAGATTCTCAAACCAAAGCACAATTAATCCCTGTTTGCCCAAAGGCTTTAAGACTTGACTCTAATACTAAAGATCCTATAGTCTGGCATCTTTATATGTTTGAAGAAGTTTACAAAAGAGCTAATATGTTTGATATTATTCATTTTCATACAGAATATCTACATCTGCCTTTAGCAACTCGGCATTCAACACCATTTGTAAGCACTTTGCATGGCAGATTAGATCTTCCAGAATATAAACCTTTATTTAAAATTTTTAAAGATGCCCCTTTTGTTTCTATATCTAATTCTCAAAGGAAACCTTTACCTTGGCTAAATTGGCAAGCAACAGTATATCATGGCTTACCTGAAGACCTTTATAAATTCTATCCTGAATCAGAAAAATATTTGGCTTTTCTTGGAAGGATTTCTCCTGAAAAACGACCTGATAGAGCTATTGAAATAGCCGAAAAATTTGGTATGCAATTAAAAATTGCTGCTAAGGTTGACAAAGCAGATGAAAACTATTTTAATGAAATAATAAAACCAATGTTAAAAAATCCCTGGGTAGAATTTATCGGAGAAATAGGGGAAAAAGAAAAAAATGAATTTTTAGGAAATGCCTATGCCCTAATTTTTCCTATAGATTGGCCTGAGCCTTTTGGGTTGGTGATGATAGAAGCTTTAGCCTGTGGAACCCCTGTAGTAGCATGGAATTGTGGTTCTGTGCCAGAAATTATAGAAAATGGAAAAACTGGTTATATAGTAAATAGTATAGAAGAAGCTATAAAAGCCTTGGATAATATTTCATCTATAGATAGAAAAGCTTGTAGAATATGTTTTGAACAAAGGTTTACTGCAAGAAGAATGGCAGAAGATTACTTAAAAGTATATAAAACTCTGGTTAAAGAGGAAATCCTTCTCGAGGTTGTATAAATATGGAAAACTCTATTACAGAAACTTATACTCTTAAACATGAGGAAAGTTTTGCTATTTTTGATTCCTTAGGGAATATTGAATCCAAAGGTTTAGGAGAACAAGGCATTTATTATAAAGGGACTAGGTTCCTTTCCAAATATGAAATGTTTATCTGTAAAAAAAAGCCTTTGCTTTTAAGCTCAGCAATAAAAGAAGATAATTCTGTTTTTACAGTAGATCTTACAAATTTTGATATCTTAAATAAAGATAAAGTGGTTATTCCTCAAGGTAGTATTCATATCTGGAAAAGTAAATTCTTACATAAAAATTGTTGTTATGAAAAGGTATATTTGAAAAATTTTTTTATTGAACCTGTTGAAATTGAATTATCTTTTCATTTTGAAAGTGATTTTGCAGATATTTTTGAAATAAGAGGATTTAAAAGAAAAAGAAGAGGGGAAATATTTCCTCCACAAATAAAAAAAGACCAAATTGACTTTATTTATAAAGGGGTTGATAATAGAAAAAGAATTACTGAAATTTCTTTTTCTCAATCACCGGATTTTATTTCTCATGATAAGGCTATTTTTAAAATAAAACTAAAACCTCAACAAAATTTTACTTTTTATCTTATTATAAAATGCTTTATAGAAGGGGAAAAATCTAAAAAACTTTCTTATAATCAGGCTTTGTTTTTGATAAAAAAGCGTTTAAAAAAATGGGAGGATTGTGCCTGCAAAATATATACTTCTAATGAACAATTTAATCAATGGCTAAAAAGATCCTGGGCTGATATAATAATGCTTATTAGTAATACTCATTATGGTCCTTATCCTTTTGCAGGAGTTCCTTGGTTTAATACCCCTTTTGGCAGAGATGGAATTATTACAGCTTTAGAGTGTTTGTGGATCTGTCCTGAAATAGCAAAAGGAACTTTGGCTTTTTTAGCAGCTACACAGGCAAAAGATAATGATCCTGAAAAAGATGCACAACCAGGTAAAATTATCCACGAAATAAGAAAAGGTGAACTGGCTACAGCTGGAGAAATACCCTTTTCCTGGTATTATGGAAGCATAGATGCAACTCCTCTTTTCATAATTTTAGCAGGTTATTATTTGGATCGCACCGGTGATTTAGAATTTATAAAAGATATCTGGCCTAATATTAAATCAGCTATAAAATGGATAGATGAATATGGAGATCTGGATAAAGATAAATTTATAGAATATATCCCTTCAGAAATAGGTTTAACTAATAAAGGTTGGAAGGATTCAGAGGATAGTGTTTTTTATAAAGATGGAAGGTTAGCAAAGCCTCCTATTGCTTTGATAGAAGTTCAAGGATATGCTTATAAAGCTAAAAAAGAAGCTGCTAAGATTGCAAGAGCTTTGGAGATAAAAAATTTAGCTTTAAAATGGGAAAAAGAGGCAGAAGAATTAAAAGAAAAAATAGATAAAGCTTTTTGGTGTGAAGATATAAATTTTTATGCTTTGGCTTTAGATGGAGAGAAACGCCCTTGTAAAGTAAGAAGTAGTAATCCAGGGCATCTTCTTTTTTGTGAAGCAATTCCTTTAAATAAAGCTAAGGAAATTTATAATTCTTTTTTTGAAAAACACTTTTTTTCAGGTTGGGGTATAAGAACACTTTCTTCTTTAGAAAAAAGATATAATCCTCTTTCTTATCATAATGGTTCTATATGGCCTCATGATAATGCTATTATAGCCTATGGACTTTCTTTGTATGGTTTCAAGAATGGTACTTTAAGAATTTTAAAATCTTTATTTGAGGCAAGCACTTTTTTCAAATTACATAGAATTCCTGAACTTTTTTGTGGATTTCCCAGAAGAGCTAATGAAGGACCTACTCATTATCCAGTAGCCTGTCATCCTCAAGCATGGGCTGCAGGAAGTGTCTTTTTAATTCTACAGGCCTGTTTAGGACTTTATATAAAAGATAACATTGTTTTTTTTAAAAAACCCTCTCTTCCTAAATTTCTTGAAGAAGTCTGGATTAAAGATTTAAAAGTAAAAAATGGAAAGGTGGATTTGTATTTTAAAAAATATGGCGAAGATGTAATAGTAAATGTAATTGATAAAAAAGGAGAAGTAAAAATCTTTATAGAAAAATAAATATTTTTGAGCTTTATATATTTATAATCTTCTTACTGCCATTCCACAAGCGCCACTATACCTCCAGAAACAATCTTTTCACCTTTCGGAAATTTTTTAAAGAAAATATTAAATCCTTTTAGAGCATCTTCGCAAAAATAGATTTTAACTCCTTTTTCAAGAGCTTCTCTGAAAAAGGGCTTCAAATCTGGTAAAATCATTAAGAACAGTTATACCTTCAAAATTAGCAAAAATTCTTATCTTAAAATTTTTTCCTTCTTCCATCGCAAGCACAGAATTTTTAGTAATCTTTAAAACAGGTTCAAACCTCTTAGAATCTGGAACATGTATAAGAAGTTTTAAATCAGCCATAATAGCCTTATCCTCAAATTTTGTATATTTTTATTTTATAATATATTCTTCTTATGAATTCTAATTTTATAATTTATAAACCACTTTGTCAAATTTCACTTCTTTTAATAATCTTGAAGAAGTTACTCTTGAGGATTTCATTCGTGAGGCTACTTTTTTCCACGCAAGTTCTCGTCTCCGCCCACATCTAAAGTCCATTATGTTTTTAATCTTCTTACTTCCGATATTTCTCACCAGTTGCCCCCTACAAAATAAGGAGGGGGCAGAAGAGCCTAAATTACCTTTCCACCTTTCTTTGATCATGTAAAATAAATGATCTTATAGAATCTATTTTTGAGATTTTTAAAATAACGCCTTAATCTGGATGGTAAGTGGAAATAAAATTGTCAAGAAAAATAGTTCCAATTCAGAACTATTTTTAAAATTTTGGGTTCTGACCGGGAACTTTTTACTAATACGCAAATTTTCAAGTGCACTTCTTATGAAGCTTTTCGTCAAAAGTTAATACTTTCCCTTTTTTGTTTTTGGCTTTTATACAAAGAAAACAGTCAAGCAAGCTTAATCCACGGCTTTCAATAAATAATTCAAAAGCCTCTAAAAGCACTTCTTTATCTTTATTAATAACTCCCTTATACAAAAGAAGGTTCTTCAAAGCATCTGCAACTTCTTTATCAGGAATTTTGTATGTTTTTGTAAGAACATAAAAAGTTTCTAGTAAAACTTCCGAAAGTAAAATAGCTTTCTGTGTTCCATTCTTTAGATATTCAAAAAATGGATAAATTTCTTGATACTGCTTTTCATTGTCAGCTAAAAGATAGCGTAAAATTACATTAGTGTCTGGAAAAATCACGGTACTCATTTGCTACTTTTTCCCATGCATGCTCCCGCTCTTCTTCAAAAGATAGGCTTTTTTTAACATATTTTTTGAAAATTCCTCCTACATCTTTTACCGGTTCAATAATAACCTTTCCTTCTATAATTTTAAATTTAATCAAGTCTGTCCCTAAAACTTCACGAATTTTTTTAGGAATAGTAACCTGTCCTTTAGAAGATATCCTTACCAATTTCTCCATTTTTTACTCCAAATTAAAATTTCTACTTTTTATTATAGGTAAAGAAACTTAAAAATCAAGAGCTAAAAATCTTTAATTCTTCAATCGACCCAAGAGCTCTGCTTTTTTCAAATATTCTATTCCTTTTTTACTAATTTCCCAGATGCCTTTAGGAGAATCAGAGTTTAAAAGACCTTCTTGAACCATTGTGTTTCTACACCACTGAGCTGTATTTTTCCAGCGGACTGTATTATTAAAAGATAAAACTTGATAATCGTATTCGTTTAATTTGTCTTTCATTTAGCTTAAGCCTTTGCTCTTAAAAATTTATCTTTTTCCCACGGTAAAAGAATGTCAATCAAGGCGAGTGCTCGTGAGCGGCTCATAAATCAAGAACTAAACAGCTTCCGATACGTATTATTATAGCGCCCAAATTGATCTATAACATCCTTACCAAATTGAACCAGGTTGAGAGGCATATTTAAAAGTTTTTCTTTTTTACTTCTTTTACTATTTTTTCTACTGTATATTTATCCTGCCATTTATGTCTATCTTTAGTATAATCACCTTCTCCTATTTCAAACTCTTGAATAAATCTTATAAAATTTACTATTCCTAATTCCTTAGCTAATATTTTATAACCTTCCTTATGAATCTCTATTCCTGTTTTGTAATTAACTATCTTCTCCATAATATACCTCTTTTAACCATTCTAATGGATTTTTTATTTCTATTTTTAAATCTCTTATCTTGTTTGCTTTCTTTAAAAAAGCTTTATCTACAGTGAGAAGAATATCTGCTCCCCATTCTGCACAAGCTAAGTGTAAAGCATCAAAAGATTGAATTCCTGAACTTTCAAAATACTTTGCTCTGGTCTCTATTTCGTCATTTATTTTTATTACTTCTTGAGCAAGCTGTTCTAAAATTTTTAATTTTTCTTTTTTTAAAATATCTGGAGTTTTTTCTATTTCAAATTTTAAAACTTCACTTGATACTAATGTAAAAACTCCTTGTTCGCATAAAGATAATATAATTTTTATTGCTTCAGCTTCAAGATGAATAATAGGATTAGTTTGGTCATCAAAAGGTCTATTTAAACAACAGCAATCCATATAAATTTTCATTTGTTTTTTCCTTTTAAAAAGGATTATAAATTAAAAATCTTTATTTTTCAACTTTATATAACAAGCTTTATATCCTTTCCATTTAATCGCTTTAAAAATTCTAAAATCTCGGGAAATTCCCCTAGGCGATTGATTAAAATCATTCATCCCTTGGTAAAATATATCTAAAAAGGGAGGTGGAAAATGGAGAGTGTAAAACTCATGGACATTATAACAGATGAAAATAAAGCTGAAAAGTTCTTGAGAGAAAAAGGAATCTTGAAAACATTCATCAGCTGTCCCTACTGTGAAACCCAGCAACTATGGAAAAGTAAAAAGAAACACCTACAAATGCTACAGGTGCAAAAGAGAATGGAGTACAAGAAAAGGAAGCATCCTTGAAAAAAATAAAAGTAAGCTTCTCAAAATTTCTCTTAGCCCTGAAATTCTTTGAGCTTGAAGTGCCAGTTCTTTTGCTCTTTCCTTTGTATTTGAAAGAGCTTGAATTCAGATATAATAAAAGGAGCAGTGATTTGTATAGGGAATTACTGAAAGTTCTCAGGGGTGGATTAAATTAAGGAATCGCTTTTTTAAATTAACCCGAAAGCTTTGCTTTTTCAAATATTCTATTCCTTTTTTACTAATTTCCCAGATGCCTTTAGGAAAATCAGAGTTTAAAAGACCTTCTTGAACCATTATGTTTCTGCACACTCAAGTTGTGTTTTTTATTTACCAAGCTTTAAATTTTTAATAGCTCGCTAAATTCAAAATAACCCCGGCTTCCGAGATAGTTTATTAGTCGTTTTGCTTCTTTCACAACTTCAACATTTGAACTTGAAAGAGCTTTGTGTAAAATAATTTTAATATTTTCTCTGGAAAAATATATCTCCCAACCTTCCCGATCTGTCTCAAAAATATACTTCGGAAGTATTATTTAAATTGTGTCTGATTTATGATAGTATAGAGAAATAAGAAAGTAAGGAGGTTAAAGAGATGGAAGTAAAAGAGATTGATTTAAATGCTGAAATTGAAAAACTTATCAGAGAAG
>Ga0256842_1000233_pt1 | contig 49310 bp, 49 predicted proteins | sample 4559240metaG_FD_185973 | JGI IMG/M metagenome (GOLD analysis project Ga0256842, IMG submission 185973) | Hydrothermal vent microbial communities from Guaymas Basin, Mexico - 4559-240 | ecosystem: Environmental > Aquatic > Marine > Hydrothermal vents | place: Mexico: Guaymas Basin | collected... | reverse complement strand
ACCAATTTTTAACCTTTGTCCAGGTTTAATAAGATTGCTTCTAAGATTGTTAAGTTTTTTAAGTTTTTTGATAGACATACGAAATTTTTTGGCAATATCGTATAATGTATCTCCTTTTTTAACTATATAATAAAAATTTTGATAATTTTTTCTTTTTTTTGGATGTGAAATAGATTTGATATTAGAATTTATGGAATTTATCTTACCAATTTTTAACCTTTGTCCAGGTTTAATAAGATTACTTTTAAGATTATTAAGTTTTTTAAGTTTTTTAATAGATATATGGAATTTTTTAGCAATATCATATAATGTGTCTCCCTTTTTAACTATATAATAAAAATTATATTGAATATTTTGATTTGACTTGATTTTATTTTTTTGAATAGTTTTGGCTGATAAATTTTTATAAAATATAGAAAAAAGCAAAAAATTTAAAACAAGCAAAAAATTTTTGAAAGAATTAGAATTAATCATAATCTAAACCAGGAAAAAATTTAAGAATATTTATACTCAAAAAAAAGAAAAAGTCAATGTAATTTTTAAAAATACACAAAGTTTTAAGATTGCTAATTTAAAAGATTTAGATAGAATAAACTTAAAAACTCAAAAAGGGAGGTAAAAATGATTCCAAGATATACAAGACCTATCATGGCTAAACTTTGGAGTCCTGAAGAAAAATTAAGAGCTTGGTGTTTAGTAGAGTTTTATGCTTGTGAAGCTTGGTATAAATTGGGTAAAGTTCCTAAAGAAGATTATCAGATAATTAAAGAAAGACTTAAGCCTTATATGCAGGAAGGAGGTTTTAAAGAAGAAAACTTAAAGAGAATTGAGGAGATAGAGAAGGAAACTAAACATGATGTTATAGCATTTTTAACGCATCTTGCAGAGATTATAGGACCCTCTGCGCGTTATTTACATTTGGGTATGACCTCTTCTGATATGCTTGATACTGCTATGGCATGGCTAATGAAAAGAGCTATGGAAATCATTATAGAGGATTTAAAAAGAATTAAAGAAATTTTAAAGGACAGAGCTTATGAATTTAAAGATATTTTAATGATAGGAAGAACCCATGGAATTCATGCAGAGCCTATTACTTTTGGTTTTAAACTGGCGCTATGGTATGAAGAAATGAAAAGAAATGAAAAAAGATTGGAAAACGCTTTAGAAAATATTTCTTATGGAAAAATCTCAGGGGCAGTGGGGACTTTTGCTCATGTTCCACCAGAAATAGAGGCTTATGTTTGTGAAAAGCTTGGTTTGAAACCAGATCCTGTTACAAACCAGATTATTCAAAGAGATAGATATGCTGAATATATGGCTTCTCTTGCTATTCTTGGAACTACAGTAGAAAAAATTGCTACAGAAATAAGACATTTACAAAGAACTGAGGTTCTTGAGGCAGAGGAATATTTTTCTCCTGGACAAAAAGGTTCTTCTGCTATGCCTCACAAAAGGAATCCTATTCTTTCTGAAAATCTTTGCGGTTTGGCAAGACTTTTAAGAGGTTATTTAATACCAGCTCTTGAAAATGTAGCTCTATGGCATGAAAGAGATATAAGTCATTCTTCTGTAGAAAGAGTAATTATTCCTGATGCTACTACAGTAGCTGATTTTATGTTAGTAAGACTTGAAGGATTGCTTAAAAAATTGATGGTTTATCCTGAAAGGATGGAGAAAAATTTTAATTTGTTGAGAGGTTTGATTTTTTCTCAACAAATCATGCTTGCTCTTACAGAAAAGGGTATGACAAGAGAAGAAGCCTATAAGATAGTTCAGGAGATTGCTATGAAGGTCTGGCAAGATGAGACACTTAATTTTAAAGACCTTGTTTTGCAGGATAAAAGGATTTTGAAAGTTCTTTCTCAACAAGAGATTGAAAAGGTCTTTGATGTGAAGTATTATTTAAAAAATATAGACAAAATATTTGAGAGGGTCTTTTCAGATTAATGATTTTAAAAGTTGTTGCAGGTTTATTTAGAAAAAATGGGAAGATTTTACTTGTAAGAAGGCCTTTTAATAAAAGAAGAGGAGGGCTTTGGGAATTTCCTGGTGGTAAAGTTGAAAAAGGGGAAACTTTGGAAGAGGCTATAAAAAGAGAATTAAGTGAAGAGCTTGGTGTAGAGGTTAAGGTTAAAAAATTGCTTGATAAAATCAGACATAGATATCCTGAAGGAGAGATAGAACTTTATTTACTTGAAGTTGAAAGTGAGGAGGAGCCAAAACTAAAAGAAGCTATAGAAGAGAAATGGGTAGATCTGGAGGAGGCTGAAAGGTTGGAGCTTTGTCCTGCTGATAAGAAACTTCTAAAGAATCTGAGGGCTTGTAAAAAACAAAAAATAGGGTAATTTTATTTATTAAATATTGGAGGGAGGGCGGTTAGCTCAGGGGTAGAGCGCCATCCTCACACGGTGGATGTCGCAGGTTCGAATCCTGCACCGCCCATTTTCCTCCTTGCTCCCTCTTGATATAAACGGGGGCCAAATTAGACCAAAAGGAGGGGATTTATGGTAGAATTGTGGAGACCTGTTAAGAGAATTCGTAAATGGGAAACCCTGTTTATTATTCATCCTGATCGTGTTTCAGAAAAAGATCAGGTTTTAGAAAAAATTAAAGAAATCGTTGAGTCCAAAGAAGGAGGAATTTTAAAAATTGATGAATGGGGTTTGAGAAAGCTTGCTTATCCAATTGAAAAAAGGAAACAGGGATATTATATTTTGATAGAGTTTTATGGTCTGGCAGATTTACCCAAGGCTTTAGAAGATTTTTTTAGAATTGATGAAAGAGTAATTAGATTTATAATTGTGAAATTAGAGGATAAATATTCTCCTTCTCAAGAAGGAACACAAGAAGCTACTCAGACAGCTTAAATAAAAATTAAAAAGGAGGGAAAAAACAATGGATAATGTTATTATAAAAAGAAGAACTTTCAGCAGAAAGAAATTTTGTAGATTTTGTGCAGATCCAAGTTTAAAGATTGATTATAAAAATCCTGAAGTTTTAAAACCTTTCTTAAATGAAAAGGGTATGATTATTCATAGAAGGCAGACTGGAACTTGTGCATATCATCAAAGACAGCTTACAACTGCTATTAAAAGGGCAAGGATTATGGCGCTCTTACCTTTTGTAGCTGATATTGAAATGGAATAATCTTTAAAAGGAGGATATCCAATGGAAGTTATTTTAAGAACTGATATTCCCAAGCTTGGGAAAGCAGGAGATATAGTTAAAGTTAAAGATGGCTATGCCAGAAATTATCTTATTCCTAAAGGGTTTGCCATTCCTGCTAATCAGAAAAATATAAAAGCTTTAGAAAAGCAAAGGAAAATTATTCTGGCTAAAGCAGAAAGAGAAAGAAAGAAACTTGAAAGTTTAGCAGAAAAATTAGAAGGTATTACTCTTACTATATATAGAAAAAAAATTGATGAAGAGAGAATTTATGGATCTGTAAGTGCTTTAGATATTGTAAATGCTTTGAAAGAACATGGTATAGAACTTGATAAAAAATATGTAGATTTAGAAGAACCGATTAAAAGTTTAGGATTATTTGATGTTCCTATAAAATTAAGCAGTGACAAAGTTGTGAATATAAAAGTAGAAGTATTAGAAGAAAAATAAAAATTTAAATGTCTTCTAATAAAAAAAACAAGAAAAGTAGAGGAGACCAATTGGGGGAGGTTTTTCCCCCAGAACTTTTACCACCTCAGGACCTCCAGGCAGAAAAGTATATATTAGCCAGTATCTTTGTTGATCCCTCTTCTATTGTTAAAATTATAGATTTTTTAAAACCAGAAGACTTTTATTCTTTAGCACATCGTCTTATTTATTCTGCTTGTTTAGCTTTATTTGAAAGAGATGAACCTATAGATATTGTTACAGTCCATAATGAGCTTGAAAAAAGAGGAGAATTAGATAAAGCTGGTGGAGTAGTTTATCTTACAGAAATAGTAGGGCTTCTTCCTACATCTGCTCATATTTTACATTATGCTAAAATAGTCAAAGAAAAAAGTATTTTAAGAGAAATTATAAAAATTAGCCAAGATCTTATTTATCGTGTTTATTATTCAACAGAAGACTCTCATGAGCTTTTAAGTTATGCTGAAAAGGCTTTTTTTGAATTATCTAATTATGGTAGAAAGGATAGCTTTTCTCCTTTAAAAGATGTCGTTAAGGATACTATTAGATATTTAGAGAATATTTATCAAAGAGGAGATTTAATTACAGGAATTCCTACAGGATTTTATGATTTAGATAGAATGACAGCAGGGCTTCAGAAGGGTGATCTTATTGTTATTGCAGCTCGTCCAGGAATGGGGAAAACAGCTTTAGCTTTAGATATTGTAAGGAATGCCTGTAAACAAAGTAATATTGGTGCTGCTGTTTTTTCCTTAGAGATGAGTAAACAACAGCTTTGTGCCAGAATGCTCTGTGCAGAAGCTAAAGTGAATTTTCAGAAATTTAGAACAGGACAACTTGATTCTCAAGAATGGCAAAAAATAGCTCAAGCTGCTTCAACTTTAAGTCAGTTATCCATCTATATTGATGAAACACCAGGGATTAATATTTTAGAAGTAAAAGCTAAAGCTAAAAAATTATTAAAAGAAATTCCTTTGGGTCTTATTGTTATAGATTATTTGCAATTGATGAAAGGCTTAGAAAGGAAAGAGAGGAGAGAACAGGAAATTTCAGAAATATCCGCAGGACTTAAGGCTTTAGCCAAAGAATTAAATGTTCCTGTTATTGCACTTTCTCAGTTAAATAGAAAAGTAGAAGAACGTCCTGATAAAAGACCTCAACTTTCAGATCTTAGAGAATCCGGAGCTATTGAACAGGATGCAGATGTGATTTTGTTTATTTATAGAGATGATTTTTATAATAAAGAAAGTCCAGAAAAAGGTATAGCAGAAATCATTATAGGAAAACAAAGAAATGGTCCTATGGGTACTGTTAAATTAGCATATTTTTCTCAATTCACCTCTTTTGGCAACTTAGAAACTTCAGGGATATAAATAATTATTTCTTTACAACTAAAATAGGAACATTAGAATTTGCAATTATTTTTTGAGCTACACTTCCAGTAAACTTTTTACCTGTCTCTTGATTTGCACCTATGGTAAGAATAGTAGCTTCTATATCCTTTAATTTATTTGTTATTATTATATGAGGCTCTCCTTTTTCTATAAAAATTCGTGGTTCAAGCCCAAGTTTTTGAATTTTTTCTTTTATAGGAGTTATTTCTTTTGCTATTTCTTCTGTTAGCATATTCATAATTTCTTCTGCTCCCACAATTAATTCTGGAGGTAGATGTATTACAGAAATGATAGCTAAGTCACCATTATAAGCTTTAGCCAATTTTCCGGCTTTTTCAACTGCTCTATTTCCATGCTCAGATAGATCAGTAGCAGCTAAAATTTTCTTAAAGGAGATCTGAGAATTTCTCGGGACTAACAAAAGATCTATAGGACTTTCATTAATAAGCCTAACAGCTGTGCTACCAATCAATATTTTTTCAAAAGCTGTAATACCTCTGCGTCCTAATATAATAACATCACACCCTTCTTTCTTAGCAGTTTCAATAATTTTTTCGTAAGGCTCACCTTCTTCAAGAACAGTTTTTATAGAAAGATCTTCATCTTCAGCCATATCTTTGGCCACTTCTAAAGCTTTCACATAAGGTTTTCTTGCTAACTCCGTAATATGACCAAATATAGAAAGAGAACTGCTTAATCCTTTAACAGGTGGAATAACACTAATTACACTAACTTCAGCTTGAGTTTTCTTAGCAAATTTTAAAGCCTCTTCCACAGCATGTGCACTTGATTCAGATCCATCAGTAGCTATTAAAAATTTCTTATATTTACACATAAGCACCTCCCTATGCTTTTATTTAAGAGTAATAATTATATTATTTAAAAAATATTATAAGAATTTTATTCTTGATGGTCAAGGAAAATTTAAAGTATAAAGTTTAAAGGAAATTTGAAAAGAATGAAATTATAGGAAATATTTACAAATTAAGATAATAATTTATTATTTTATCAATAGTCTGATGATTAGCTGTAATCCAAAAAACTAACTTATTTTTATAAAAAACAGCATGGTTTTTACCAAGTCCAGAAAAGAAATAAATTAAAGTATGACTAATTTCTTTTTCTTGGAAGTTATAAAAAGGGCTTTTACCTTTTAAAATTTTTTCCATCATTATTTCTGTTTGTTTTTTAGCTTGAGAAGATGTAAAAGCTTCAGATACCCAAATTATGGCCTTATTTTGATGAGTATCTTTATAATAAGCAACCCAGGCTTTTTTGACCTGAATAGGTTTACCATGTAATCTATTAACCATATTTATAGCTGCGTTACCTTTAATAAGTTTTACGAGATGCAAATTTGAAAGAGTTTGAGGAAATAAAATATAACTTTTAGGTTGATGTTGACAACTTATAAAAAGAAAGAGGCAAATAAATAAAAAACTGTAGAAGAGAAAACAAAATAAATTTCTCATTATATCTTTCTAACTATTAATTAATTGTATAAAAAATATAGAAAATAATTAAAAAACGCCCCCAACGGGATTCGAACCCGTGTCTCTGGCGTGAGAGGCCAGTATCCTAGTCCACTAGACGATGGGGGCATCTTTAATTAACATTTTATAAAATAAACTAATCTAAAGAAAAGTCAATCCCACTTGTATTTTTTTTAAAAAGGAGTATCTTTAATCTTAAAGTAAGAGGAAACATTCTCCTATAGTTCAGGTTAACAGCTTCTCAGTTGTTCTTGTTAAGAGAATTTTTCCTCCAAAAAATTAACTAATAGAGGAGGTATTTTTTATGTCAGTGCAATTTTTTCAAGATTTAAGTATTTCTAATTTAACCTTAGCTTCTTTAAAAAAGATGGGATATAAAGAACCCACAGAAATTCAGGCTAAGGCTATTCCTTTGATTCTTCAAAGAAAGGATCTTATAGCACAGGCTCAAACAGGAACAGGTAAAACTGCAGCTTTTGGTATTCCAATAGTTGAGATAATTAATTCCAAACAAAGAAAAATCCAAGCTCTTATTCTTGTTCCTACCAGAGAACTTGCTATGCAGGTAACAAAAGAAATAAAGGATATCGGAAGATTTAAAAGAATTTTTGTTTTAGCAGTTTATGGAGGCAAATCTATTCAGCGTCAAATTGAATTTTTGCAAAAAGCAAGAGATGTGGTAGTAGTTGGTACACCAGGGAGAGTAAAAGACCTTATTAATAGAGGACATTTAAAATTAAATCATGTAAGAATACTTGTTTTAGATGAAGCTGATAGAATGCTTGATATGGGATTTATAGAGGATATAAGAGAAATTATAAGCCATTTGCCAGAAGAAAAACAAAATTTGCTTTTTTCTGCTACTATGCCTAAGGCAGTACTTAATCTTGCTAAAGAATTTTTAAATCCTGAATTTGAAATTATTAAAGTTAAACCTGAAGAAATAGTAATAGATAGGATTAAACAAATGGCTTATAAAATTAAGACCCAGAATAGATTTTTAAAATTAGTAGAAATTCTTAAAGAGTATGGGGATATTAAAACTATAATTTTTACTCAGACTAAAAAGGTAGCTGATGAAGTAGCTTATAAGCTTAAAAATCAAGGTTTTAAATCCTCATCTATTCATGGAGATTTTTCTCAAATAAAAAGGGAAAAAGTTTTAAGAGATTTTAAGGCTGATGAATTTAAAATTTTAGTTGCTACAGATATAGCAGCCAGAGGACTTGATATAAAAGGTGTAGATCTTATTATTAATTATGAGATTCCCAGAGATCCAGATAGTTATATTCACAGAATAGGAAGAACCGGAAGAGCTGGAAAAAGGGGATTGGCTATTTCTATATTTTCCTATGCAGAAAATAAATATTTTAGAAATATTAAATCCAGAACCCAAGCAAATATAGAGTTAATTTTGTAAATAAGAGAGAAGAACTTCTGAGGTGGGGGTATTTGCTTTTAAAAAATCTGAAATAGAACCTTGAAAAAGTAGATGCCCGCCTTTTTCTCCTCCCTCAGGTCCAAGCTCTATAACCCAGTCTGCACATTTTATTAATTCTAAATTATGCTCTATTACCACTACAGTATGCCCTTTTTCTATAAGACCCTGCAAAACATTTACTAATTTTTCCACATCCTTTATATGAAGTCCTGTAGTAGGCTCATCTAAAATAAAAAGAGTGCCAGTTTTATAGGATTTTACAAACTCTTTAGCAAGTTTTATCCTTTGAGCCTCTCCTCCTGAAAGAGTAGGACTGGGTTGTCCGAGAGTTAAATAATCAAGCCCTATCTCACAAACTGTGTTCAATTTATGTTGTATAGAGGAAAAATTAGTAAAAAATTCAGCTGCCTCTGCAAAGTCCATATTTAATATATCTGCAATATTTTTACCTTTTAAGAAAATTTCTAAGGTTTCTGGATTATATCTTTTCCCCTGACAGTACTCACAAAGTTGATAAACCTCAGGTAAAAATTTTATTTCAACTTTTATATATCCCTGACCTCTACAATAAGGGCATTGTCCTTCAGAAGTATTAAAAGAAAAACGTCCTTCTTTATAACCTCTTTGTTTAGCTAAAATAGTTTGAGCAAAAACTTTTCTTATATCTGTGAAAACACTTATATAAGTAGCAGGGGTAGAACGAGGAGTATTTCCTATAGGAGAATGATCTACTAAATAAACCCTCCTTATTTTCTCAAAATTTTCAATCTCTTTTACTCCGATTAATTCAGATTTAGATTTTTCTAAAAGCCTTTTCAAGTTTTCAAAAAGCACATCGCAAACTAATGTAGATTTTCCAGAGCCGGAAACTCCTACTACTACAGTTAAGGCATTAATAGGAAAGGAAACATCTACATTTTTAAGATTTCTAAGATTAGCTTTTTTTAAAGTAATAAACTCCTTAGGTTTTCTATTAAGACTTTTAAGGATCTTTCTGGTTTTATCCTGTAAAACCTTAGCAGTTTCTGAATTTTTGCAATTTAAAAGCTCTGAAGAAGGACCTGCGAAAATAACTTTTCCTCCTTTTTTACCACCACCAGGTCCAAGATCTATTATAAAATCACTGGCAAGAATGGTATCTTCATCATGCTCTACCACTATAACAGTATTTCCTTTATCTCTCAAAGTTTTTAAAACTTCTATTAGTTTAGCGTTATCTTTGGGATGAAGCCCAATAGTTGGCTCATCAAGAATATAAGCTACTCCTGTAAGATTACTTCCTATCTCAGCTGAAATCCTTACCCTTTTAGCCTCTCCAGAAGAAAGAGTATCTGCTGATCTTCCAAGAGTAAGATATCCTACTCCTAATTTAATAAGATATTCTAAACGCGAAATAATTTCAGCTACAAGTTCTTCTGCCAGAAGTTTTTCTTTTCCTTTTAACTTTAAGCCTGTTAAAAAGTCTTTTACTTTATAAATGTCTAATTCACAGAGTTCAGGAAGAGAAAGTCCGTTAATTCTATAATAGAAAACTTCTTTTTTATATCTGCTACCTTTACAAATAGGACATATCTCATTTTCTATTCTTCCAAGTCCTTGACAGCTTGGACAGGCTCCTATTTTAGAATTAAAAGCAAATAAAAGAGGATCTGGTTCTGGAAGACTGATTCCACAACTTGGACAGGCTCTTTTCTGGCTAAATAAATATTCTTTGTTATCTAAGAGTAAAATAGCTTCCCCTTTCCCTTCTTGCAAAGCCTTTAAAAACAAATCCTTAAAAGTTTTTTCATTAAAATTATTCAACTTGCCTAAAACCACCTCTATAGTATGCTCTTTAAACCTTGATAAAGATGGTATAGGAGGGATTTTATAAAAAGTTCCATCTATTCTTACCTGATGATAACCTGAGTTTAAAAGCTTTTCAAAAAGATTTCTGTAGATTCCTTTGCGATACTTTATTAAAGAAGCAAGAATAGTAATTTCTTCTACTTTTTTATTTTTTATTAAATCTAAGGCTATTTCAAAAAGTTCTTCCGGGGTATGAGGCTTTAATTCCTGATTACACTTTGGGCAAAAAGCTTTGCTTATTTTAGCATAAAGAAGCCTTAGATAAGGAAGAATTTCGGTTACTGTGCCTACAGTAGAACGAGGGGATAATTCTCCTGATCTTTGTTCTAAGGCTACTGTGGGGGGAATTCCTGAGATAAGGTCATAATCTATTTCTTCATAAAGTTTTAAAAACTGTCTTAAATAAGCAGGTAGAGTTTCAAGAAAACGCCTCTGTCCTTCTGTAAAAAGGACATCAAAAGCAAGAGTTGATTTTCCAGAACCAGAAACACCGGTTATAACAATAAATTTTTCTCTTGGTATATCTAAATTTATGTTTTGTAAATTATGATGTCTTATACCTCTTAGTTTTATATAAGGCTCTTCATAGGTATATTCTCTTAAAATTTTAGCTTTTTCTTTAAGATTTAAGCCTTGTAGATATTCTTTTAAATAATCAGAAGTGAAGCTTTTTCCTTTTTCAAGTTTTATAAAATCTGAAAGAGATCCTTCAAAAATGAGATACCCACCTTTTTCTCCTCCTTCAGGCCCAAGCTCTATAACCCAGTCTGAAGCTAAAATTATTTCAGGATTGTGTTCCACTATAACAATGGTATGCCCTTCCTCTTTCAAAAATTTTAAAGCAGAGATAAGATTAGATATATCTTTTAAATGAAGGCCTACTGTGGGTTCATCAAGTAGAATTAAAGCTTTTTCTTTTTTTATTTGAGATAAGATCTCTGCAATTTTAAGCCTTTGTGCTTCTCCTCCTGAAAGGGTAGATAAAGGTTGACCAAGTTTTAGATATCCCAGTCCTAATTTTTTCAAAATTTCAAGATGCTTTTTTATTTGAGTATGACTTCCAAAAAATTCTAATGCAGAATCTACAGTTAAATCAAGGATTTCTGCAATATTTTTGCCTCGCCATTTAATCTCAAGCACTTCTTCTTTAAATCTTGTCCCCTTACAAACCTCACAAGGGATTACAAAATCTGATAAAAATTGCATTTCTACGATTTCAAATCCCAGCCCTTTACAGGCAGGACATTGAGCTAATTCTGAATTAAAAGAAAAAAAAGTTTCTGGATAACCATATTTTTTAGCAAGAGGTGTACTGGCAAGAAGTTTTCTAATAAAAGGAAGAATATTTATATAACTTGCTATAACAGATCTGGGAGACTTAGCTAAAGGTTCCTGTGTAAGAAAAAGTACCTGTGAAATATGCTCTATCCCCTCTATTTTTTTACAATTTTCAAACTTTAATCCATTTTTATAGGCATTGGTTTCTTTATAAATAATTTCTTCTAAAAGAGTAGATTTACCAGAGCCAGAAATTCCTACAATAGAAGTTATACAGCCTAAGGGTATAGAAAAAGAGATATTTTTGAGATTATACTTTTTTGCTCCTTTGAAAATTAGATTTTTTTTAGATTTTATTTGAGAAGGGAAAAAGGTTCTTTTCGAACTTACTAATTTTAAAGCTTCTGCTGTAGGAGTATCTTTTTTAAAAATATCCTTAGGAGAACCTGCATGCAAAAGATATCCACCCTTTTCTCCACCTTGAGGACCAAGATCTATTAAAAAATCAGCCTGTGTAATTATCTCTGGATCATGTTCTACTACCACTACTGTATTTTTTTGAGATACTAAATTTTCCATAAATTTTAAAATTCTGCGTGTATCACGAGGATGAAGTCCTGTAGTAGGTTCATCTATGAGATAAAGTGTTTCTACCAAATCAGAGGACAAAGCTCTTGTTAGAAGGCATCTGCTGGCTTCTCCGCCTGAAAGGGTTCTGCTGGTCCTATTTAAAGTAAGATAGGAAAGCCCAACCTCTTTCAAATAAGAAAGTCTTTTTAAAATTTCCTTAGCCAGTCTTTCTTCTGCAGGAAGTTGATTTTTAGCAAGAAAAGATTCTATAAATTTTTTAGCCTTTTCTATTTCTAAAGCATAAAAATCTCCTATATTTAAATTATCTATATAAAAATAAAGAGCCTGAGGATTAAAACGAGAACCCTTACATAAAGGACAAACAACTTCTCTTCTTAGTTTTGATAAAAGAATTCTTATATGAGATTTATATTTTTTACTTTCCAGCCAATTTATTACTTCTTTTAAACCATACCACTCATTTTCACCATAAAAAATTTTTTCTTTTATTTCTTCAGGTAATTTATAAAAAGGAATATTTAGAGAGATATTTAAGCGTTTTAAATAATCCAAAAGATCTATTTTTACTTCTAACATAAAAGGATAATCAAGAAGAGGTATAGCACCATCTTTTATAGATTTTTCAGGATGTTTTACCAATGATTCAAAATCAACCACCAAAAGATTTCCAAAACCTTTACATTTCGGACATGCTCCTTGAGAGGTATTAAAGGAGAAAAGATTAGGAGTTTTTAAAGGGACTTTAAAACCACAATCAGGGCATATTAAATCTCGGGTATAATAAATTTCTTCTCCATAAATAGTTCTTACTTTTAGGAGGCTTGAAATCTTAAAAGCCTGTTCTATAGCTGAAACAAGAGATGATAGATCTTTTTCAGTGGGTTTTAATCTATAAATAATAAGTTCTATTTCCTCCTGATCTGGTGGTTTTTCTATTTCATCAAGCTCACAGACCCTTCCATTTAGAAAAATTCTGCTAAATCCAGAAGAAAGAAGACCTTTTTTTAAATATTCAAAGCTTGTTTCAATCTTTTGGGGGACAATTAGATAAAGAGGGATATTTTTGAATTTTTGTATAATTTCCTTAGCAATAGAATGGGGATCTTTTATCTGAATATATTTATTGCAATTTGGACATTTTGGAATACCAGCTTTATAATAAAGCATTTTGGTAAAATGGCTTATTTCTGTAAGAGTAGCAACTGTTGAACGGGATGTTTTAATGTAATTTCCTTGAGGAAAAGCTAAAGAAGCAGGGATATTATGAATAGCCTTTACCTTAGGTTTAGGGAGTTTTTCAAAAAATTGTCTTACATAAGAAGAAAAAGTTTCTAAATATCTTCTTTGTCCCTCTGCATAAAGAGTATCAAAAACTAAGCTTGATTTTCCTGCCCCAGAAACTCCAGTAACAACAATTAATTTATAGAATGGAAGTTCAAGATCAAAACCTTTTAAATTATTTTGAGAGATTTCAAAAAGTTCAATAAATCTTTCTTTAGATGTAGACACCTTAGTTTAATTTTTATTCCCCTCTAATTTTTTCTATTCTTTCTTGAGCTTTTTTACATTCTATGCAAAGAGTAGCTTCAGGACGTGCTATAAGTCTTTTTTCATCAATTTCTCCGCCACACATTTCGCAAATTCCATAAGTTCCGTCTTCTATTTTCTTTAAAGCTTTTTCTATCTTTTTGAGAAGTTTTTGTTCTCTATCTCTTAATCTTAATTTAAAAGTAAGATCACTTTCTTGAGAGGCCTGATCTACAACATCAGGTAAAGGTTCTGAAACTTCTGTTAATTCCTTTTTTGTTTCAATAACCTCTTTTAAAATTTGTTCCTTTTTTTTAAGCAGAAGTTTTTTAAAGAATTCAAGTTTTTCTTTATCCATGCAATCCTCCTTTTTTGGTTATTCAAGGATTGTTTCTCCGCTTTTTCCGCCGGATTTATAGATAAGGCGGATATTATTTATTTTTATACCTTTATGGAGGGATTTACACATATCATAAATAGTAAGAGCAGCTACTGAAACAGCTGTAAGAGCTTCCATTTCAACACCAGTTTGAGCTACAGTTTTCACCTTCCCTATAATTTCTAAGGAATATTTTTCTGGAAGAAAATTAAACTCTATATCAATCTTGGTAATTGGTAAAGGATGACATAAAGGGATAAGCTCTGAAGTCTTTTTAGCAGCTAAAATTCCAGCAACTTTAGCACAGGCCAAAAAATCTCCCTTAGGTACATCCTGAGAAAAAATTTTAGGATAGATTTCCTCTGGGAAAATAATTTCTCCTTTGGCAATGGCAACTCTTTCAGTAAAAGTTTTTGAACTAATATCAACCATATGAAGTTTTCCATCTTTGTCAAGATGAGAAAATTGATTCATTATTTACTTCCAAAAATAAATTTTCTCCAGAATCCCTCTTTTTTCTTTTTTTGATAGGATTCTAAACCATTTTTAAAATCTTCTAACCCTTCTACTTGAGCAAATTTTTTAAGAAGTTTTTTACCCTCTTCACTAACTTTTTTAGGAAGTTCTACTTGCACTTTTAAAATAAGATTTCCTCTTTTTCCTGTTTTAGGATCAGGTAATCCTTTATTTTTTATAACAATTTCATCTACTGGTTGAGTTCCAGCAGGAATTTCTACTTCTACTTCTTCTCCAAAATAGGGGATTGTAATTTTATCTCCTAAAATAGCTGAAATAAAATTTATTTTTAAATTTCCTATTATATCTGATTTATTTCTATAAAAATAAGGATGAGGTTTAATTTTAACTCTGATATAAAGATCACCTGGTCTTCCACCAAAAAGACCAGCTTCTCCTTCACCTGGTATTCTTAAAATAGTTCCATCTTCTACCCCAGCAGGTATAGTGATATTTAATTTTTTCTTTTTCCAAATTCTTCCAGAACCTTTACAATGAGAACACTTTTCTACATAAATAGTTCCTCTTCCTTTACAATCTGGACAGGTATAACTTATTCTAAAGAATCCTTCGCTATAAGTAACTCTTCCTTTTCCTTTACAGGTCTCACAGGTTTTAACCCCTTTTTCAAGATCATATCCTAAACCACCGCAATATTCACAAGCTTCCAATTTTTCTACTTCTATTTCTAATTTTTTATCCTGAAAAAGATCTTCTAAATCTAAAACTATTTCATAAGAAAGGTCTGCTCCGTCTCTGGGTCTGGTTTGGGATTTTTCTTCAAAAGAAAATCCAAAAAAATCTTCAAAAATATCAGAAAAAGTTTTAAAAATATCAGAAATATCTTCAAATCCACTATATCCAGAGGATTTTAGTCCAGAATAACCATAATTATCGTATATAGCTCTTTTTTCGGGATCAGAAAGAACTTCATAGGCTTCAGAAATTTCCTTAAATTTTTCTTCAGCCTCTTTATCTCCTGGATTTTTGTCAGGATGATATTTGAGAGCAAGTCTACGATAGGCACGTTTTATCTCTTCTTGAGTAGCATTGCGTGGAATACCTAAAATTGCATAATAATCTTTATAAGCCATTTTTATTTATTAGTTCCTTTTTGTTTTAAAATTTCAGAAATTTCATAAGGGGAGGTAACTCTTTCTTTTTTCATCAAATCTTTAATATTTTCAGGGGTTACGAATCCTGCAGCAATTTCTCTCAGAGCTAAAACTACTTCTTTATTGTCACATTCAATAAGAGGTTGGGCTCCTTCTCTTAATTGTTTAATTCTTTCTATGGCTAAATGAATTAATTTAAATCTACTTGGAACTTTTTTTAAACAATCTTCTACAGTTACTCTTGCCATTTTTTCACCCCAAGAGAATTTTTTTATTTTAAACTGCAACTACTTCAGTAACTTCTGGAACTTCTTTTTTTAGATACCTTTCAATTCCCATTTTTAAAGTCATAGTTGCCATAGGGCAAGATCCACAGGCTCCTTTTAATCTAACTTTTACTATACCATCTTCTGTTACATCCACTAATTCAACATCTCCTCCATCAGCCTGTAACATAGGCCTTACTTTAGCTAATGCCTGTTCTACAGCTTCTTTAATCATAAAACCTCCTTTATTAAAATTTTATATAAATTTAATACAAAATTCCTTGACAGCAAGGTTTAATTTTTATAAAATATTTTTTTATCTAAAATGATTTAAATTTATAAAGGAGGCTTTTAAATGAGAAGTGACAAGGCAAAAAAGGGTATTGAAAGAGCTCCTCATAGATCTTTATTTAAAGCTTCAGGTTTTACAAATGATGAGTTAAAACGTCCTCTTATAGGAGTTGCTAATTCTTTTAATGAAATAATTCCTGGACATATTCATTTAAGACAAATTGTAGAGGCAGTAAAGGCAGGTATAAGGGAAGCTGGAGGGGTTCCTGTAGAATTTGGAGTTATAGGGGTTTGTGATGGAATTGCCATGAATCATGAAGGGATGAAATATTCTCTACCCAGTAGAGAAATTATTGCCGATTCTATAGAAATAATGGCTCAAGCCCATGCTTTTGATGGTTTAGTTCTTGTTACAAGTTGTGATAAAATTACTCCTGGTATGCTTATGGCAGCTTTTAGAGTAAATATTCCTTCTATTATTGTAGCAGGTGGTCCTATGCTTACTGGTTTATACAAAGGTAAAAAAGTAAATCTTATTTCTGTTTTTGAGGCTATAGGAAAAGTTAAAAGAGGAGAGATGAGTGAAGAAGAATTAGCAGAGTTGGAATCATGTGCCTGTCCTACCTGCGGATCTTGTGCTGGTATGTTTACAGCTAATTCTATGAATTGTCTTTCTGAGGCAATAGGTTTGGCACTTCCTGGTAATGGTACTATTCCTGCTGTTTTTGCTGATAGGATTAGACTTGCCAAAGAAACAGGAAGAAAAATTATGGAATTGGTTAAGAAAAATCTTACTCCAAGAAAATTAATCTCTAAAAAATCCTTTGAAAACGCTATAGCTGTAGATATGGCTTTAGGATGTTCTACTAATACAGTTTTACATCTTATGGCTATTGCTCATGAAGCTAAAGTGGATCTGGATTTAAAAACTTTTGATGAAATTTCCAGAAAAACACCTGTTCTTGCTAAACTTATTCCTGCAGGTGATCATAGTGTGGTTGATTTGCATTTTGCAGGGGGAATTCCTGCAGTAATGAAAGAACTTTCTAAGCTGGGGATTATTCATTTAGATGTTAAAACAGTTACAGGAAAGACCCTTAAAGAAAATTTGAAAAATGTCGAAATCTTAAATAGGGAAGTTATAAGATCTGTGGAGGAACCTTATGCTAAAGAAGGAGGAATAGCTATACTTTATGGAAGTTTAGCTCCAGAAGGAGCAGTGGTTAAAACTAGTGCAGTTCTTCCTAAGATGCTTAAACATACTGGACCTGCTAAGGTTTTTGATTCAGAAGAAGAAGCTTATAAGGCTATACTTGATAAAAAAATAAAACCAGGAGATGTGGTAGTCATAAGATATGAAGGTCCAAAGGGCGGTCCTGGTATGAGGGAAATGCTTTCTCCAACATCTGCTATTATAGGAATGGGATTAGGAGATTCAGTAGCCCTTGTTACTGATGGGAGATTTAGCGGTGGGACTCAAGGAGCTTGTATAGGGCATGTTTCCCCAGAGGCAGCAGAGGGAGGTCCTATAGCTTTAGTAAAAGATGGTGATATTATAGAAATAGATATTCCAGAAAGAAAACTTGATCTTAAAGTTTCTGAAGAAGAATTGGAAAAAAGAAGAAAAAAATGGAAACCTAAGAAGAAAAAATTAGAAGGAATTTTAAAAAAATATTATATTTTGGTAAAATCAGGTGCTAAAGGGGCTATTTTAGAATGAATTTTTTTGCCCTTTTAGGAAAAGCTTTTTTAAAAGTTATTTGTGATTGTGGTGGAATCTTTATTTTCTTTTTACAAAGCTTTTTTTATTTTTTTACCCGTCCTTTTCGTATAGGACTTCTTATTAAATATATGGAATTTATAGGAGTAAACTCTTTTTTAGTAGTATTCCTTACTTCTCTTTTTTCAGGAATGGTTACAGCTTATCAGGTAAATATTGCTCTTGCTAAGGTTGGTTCCCAGAGTGTTCTTGGTGGAGTGGTGGCTTTAACTTTGACCAGAGAACTTGGGCCAGTTTTAACTGCAGTTGTAGTTATTGCAAGAGCTGGTTCAGCTATCTCTGCAGAACTGGGAAGCATGAGAATTACTGAACAGATAGATGCTTTAAAAATAATGGCTGTAAATCCCATTCAATATCTTGTGAGTCCAAGACTTTGGGCTGGTATTTTAGTTTTACCACTTTTAACTGCTATAGCGGATTTAGTAGGAATTGCTGGAGGTTACATTGTTGGAGCTTTTTTGGTTCATATTGATCCTGGTATCCTAACTGCAAGAATGATAGATATGGTAGATCTGAAGGATATAATGAGTGGAATATATAAATCAATTTTTTTTGGAGCATTTTTAGTAACAGTTTGTGGATATAAAGGATATTATGCTTCTGGTGGAGCAGAAGGGGTGGGTAGAGCTACTACAGAGGCAGTTGTAATATCTACTGTAGGGATATTAATATCTGATTATATTTTAACTACTATATTTTTCTAAAAGACTATGATTAATATAAAAGATCTTAAAAAAAGTTTTGATGGATTTGAAGTTTTAAGAGGTGTTAACCTTATTATCCCTGCTAATCAAATTACTTTTATTATGGGACAAAGTGGAACAGGAAAAAGTGTTCTAATAAAACACATTGTAGGTCTTTTAAAGCCTGATAGTGGAGAGATATGGTTTGATAATCAAGATATTACTAAACTTTCTGAAAAGGAATTACAAAAAATTAGAAAAAAAATAGGTTTTCTTTTTCAGGAAGGTGCTTTATTTGATTCTATGACAGTAAAAGAAAATGTAATGTTTCCTTTAAAAGAGCATTTTAAAATGTCAAAAAAAGAAATAGAAGAAAAAGCAGAAGAGCTACTTTCTGTAGTTAATTTATTAGAGGCAAAAGATAAATATCCTTCTGAATTATCTGGAGGAATGAGGAAAAGAGCTGCTTTAGCAAGAACCTTAGCTTTACAGCCTCAAATAGTTCTATTTGATGAGCCTACTACAGGGTTGGATCCTATTTTACAGGTTTCTATAATGAAATTAATCAAAGATTTGAAAGAAAGGTACAGTTTAACCTGTGTGGTAATTAGCCATGATGTACCCCTTGCGTTCAAATTTGCAGATAGGATCGCTTTTCTTCATCAAGGAAGAATTCTTGTAGAAGGGACCCCTGAGGAAATAAAAACTATAGGTGAACCTTTTATAAGAAATTTTATAGAAAGTGCTTTAATATAGGAGGGGATGAAAATGACCATAAGAAGCTCTACCGAAATAAAGGTTGGGATTTTTGTTTTTATAGGTCTTTTGGCGCTTTTTTATTTGACTTTTAAACTTGGTGAAGAGGCTTTTACCCCTAAGGATACTTACAAACTTTATGCTGTATTTGAAAATGTTTCCGGGCTTACAAAAGGTGCTAAAATAGAGATGGCTGGAGTTAATATAGGTAAAGTAGGTGATATAGAATTAACTCCTGATGGCAAAGCCAAAGTAGAGTTAATTATTTATAAAAAATATAAAATTCAAGATGATGCAGAGGCTTATATAAAAACCTATGGTGTTTTAGGAGATAAATTTGTGGATATTAAACCTGGTAAATCACAGCATTATTTAGAAGCTAATTCTATAATAGCCAAAACTCATAGTCCAATTTCTATGGATGATATTTTGGCAAGTATAGGCCCTACACTGGAGGGTTTAAAAGAATTGTTAAGTACTGAGGAAGGAAAGCAGAATTTAAAAGAGTTAGTATCCAATGTAAAAGAAATTTCTAAAAGTTTCAAAATCATTGCTAAAAAAATAGAAAAAGGGCAGGGAACCCTGGGTAAACTTATTAATGATGATACACTTTATAAAAATCTTACGGCTTCTACAAAGAGTTTAAAACATATAGCTGAACAAATAGAAAGTGGACAAGGAACCTTAGGAAAATTAGTAAAAGATGAACAACTTTATAAAAAATTAACACAGACTGTAGCTAATTTGGAAAATATTTCTGAAAAATTAAAAAATGGAGAAGGGACTCTTGGTAAGCTTATGACAGATGATAAACTTTATAGAGATCTGAAAGCGGTCTCAAGTGGTTTAAAGAGAATGATAGCTAATATTGAACAGGGTAAAGGAACCCTTGGTAAACTATATAAAGATGATTCTTTATATATAGAAGCTAAAAAAACTCTTAGAAGTGTCAATAGAGCAGCACAGGGTGTAGAAGAACAGGTGCCTATAACTGTTTTTGGTACAATAGCAGGAGCTGCTATGCAATAACTATAATTTAAAAACTGCTTTTACTTTAAACTTTTTTGTAGCTGGAAATGCTTTTATTTTTAAACTATAGGTTTTTTCTAAACTCTGGATAATATTTAATAAATCTTCTTCACTTTTGCTGATTATAGTAAACCAAAAATTTAACTTATGTTCTCTTAAATAGGCATGGGTTATTTCTGGAAGTTCTGCAATTTTATAAGCTATATCTATTTTATTTTCTGGAATAGAAGTTGCACATAAACAGGTAGTATATTTTAACTTATGAGAATTGATAGTGGCTCCGAAGTGTCTAATAATATTTTTTTCTTTTAATTGTTTTAAATAATCAATTATTTCTTTTTCTGAGAGTTTAAACTTTTTAGATAAAATCTGAAAGGGTCTTGGATGCAAAGGAAAATTGTCTTGAATATAATTTAAAAGCTTTTTAAATTTTTCTTTTTTTGGGTTTTCTGACATATTTTTAATTTGTTTCTCTTTGCAGGTAATAAATTTATGATAATATAATTTCTAATATTTCCAAGAGGGGGAAACTTATGAAAAAAAAAGAGATAAGTATTCAGGAAATTTTTGAGTTTTTACCTCATAGATTTCCTTTTTTGATGATTGATAAAGTCTTGGAAATAAATGTTCAAAATGAATATGTAAAAGCTATTAAAAATGTTACTATTAATGAGCCTTTTTTTCAGGGACATTTCCCTGAATATCCTATTATGCCAGGGGTTTTAATTATTGAAGCTATGGCTCAAGCTGCAGCAGTAGGTTTAAAATACATTTTTCCAGAATATAAAGATAAACTTTTTGTTTTAGCTGGAGTTGATAAGGTGAAATTTAGACAGCCTGTTTATCCTGGAGATACCTTAATTTTAGAAGCTAAGGGATTTAAGAAAAAAGGACCTATTATAAAAACTACAGCTACAGCAAGAGTAGGAGATAAAATTGTTGCTGAAGGTGAAATTGCTGCTGCTATGAAAGACAAGGAGGCTTAGTTTATGGCTAAAATTCATCCTACAGCTTTTATAGATCCCTCAGCTCAAATTGCAGAAGATGTAGAGATAGCTCCTGGTGTTTATATAGGGCCCAAAGTAAGCATAGGAAAGGGAACCGTAATAAAAGCTAATACCTATATAGAATCAAATACCAAAATAGGAGAAAATAATCAAATTGGCCCATTTTCTGTCATAGGAACTGCTCCTCAACATCTGGGTTATAAAGGTGAGGAAACCTTTGTGGAAATAGGTAATAATAATATTATAAGAGAATTCGTTACTATTCATCGTGGAACTGCCTATGATGATGGTATTACCAGAATAGGAGATAACTGTTTGCTCATGTGTTATGTGCATATAGCTCATGATTGTAAAATTGGTAATAACGTGGTTATGTCCAACAATGCCACCTTAGGAGGACATGTAAGAGTAGGTAATAGAGTAGTAATGGGTGGTTTTTCTGCGGTCCATCAATTTTGTAGAATAGGCGCTTATGCTTTTGTTAGTGCCATGACAGGGGTTGATAAAGATGTTCCTCCTTATGTAAAGGTTTTTGGTATTCCTGCTAAAATTCAAGGAGTGAATCTTGTAGGATTAAGAAGAGCAGGTTTTTCAAAAGAGGATATAAGAAAAATTTCTCAAGCTATAGGATTCTTCTTGGATGCTCCAGCTACTATTAAAGAAGTAATACAAGAATTAAAAGACATTTTTAAAGGAGAACCTGTAGTAGAAGAACTTATTAAATTTTTAGAAAATTCATCAAAACAGGGTATTATGAGAAGAAAACCCTTTGAAGGAGAAGAGGCTTTTTAAGTTTTATGGATAATTCTACTATAGGACTTATCGCAGGAGAAGGGGATTTTCCTGTTATACTTGCTCAGTCTTTAAAAAATAGAAATTGTAAAGTAGTTGCTATTTGTTTTTCTAAGGAACAAGAAAAAAGGCTAAAAAAAATTACAAAAGATGTTCATAAAATCTCAATAGGGCAATTGGGAAAACTTATAAAAATTTTTAAGGAAAAAAATGTAAAGGATTTGGTCTTTTTAGGAAAGGTGGATAAAAGTTTGGCTTTAAAACTAAGTATTCCTGATTTTAGAGCATTATCTTTATGGAGAAGACTAAAAAACAGAGAGGATAATACTATTTTAAAGGCTGTAGCAGATGAATTAGAAAAGGAAGGTTTTAAAATAAGAGGCCCTGCTGAATTTTTGAAAGAGTTTTTAACTCCAGAAGGGGTACTTTCTAAAAGATCTCCTACCTCTGAAGAATGGGAAGATATAGAATATGGTTTCTATATAGCAAAACAAATAGGAGCTTTAGATATTGGTCAATGTGTAGTAGTAAAAAATAAAATGACTGTAGCTGTAGAGGCTATGGAAGGAACAGATGCTACGATTTTAAGAGCGGGTAAATTAAAAAAGGGTGCGGTAGTTGTAAAAGTTGCTAAGCCTATACAGGATTTGCGTTTAGATTTACCTGTGATAGGCTTACGTACTATAGAAAATTTAATAAAAGCTAAGGCTAAGGTTTTAGTTTTAGAAGCAGGGAAAACCTTTTTTTTACAAAGAGATGAAGCATTAAAACTTGCTAATAAGCATAAAATAGTAATAGTAGGGTATAAAAAAGAAAATGAATAAACTAAAAATAGCAGTTATAGGTTTAGGACATCTTGGGAAATTTCATGCTGAAAAATTAGCAGATATACAGGAGGTAGATCTTGTAGCTTTAGTAGATATAAATTTAAAACAAGCAGAGAAGGTCTGTAAAAAACTTAAAGAACAATTTGGAATTTCTCCACAGGTTTTTACAGATTATAAAAAAATTCTTAATAAGATTGATGCTGTTAGTATAGTTACTCCTACAGTTACTCATTATGAAATTTGTAAATATTTTTTAGAATCTGGGAAAGCAGTATTTTTAGAAAAACCTCTAACTCATGATTTAAAGCAGGCTGAAGAACTGGTAGAAATTTCTTTAAAAAAGAAATTGCCTTTTCAAATTGGATATATAGAAAGATTTCAACCTGCAGTAAAAGAACTTTTAAAAAAAGTTAAAAATCCATTATTTATAGAAGCTCATCGGTTGTCTTCTTTTGTAGAAAGAAACTTAGATATAGATGTTGTTCTGGATTTAATGATACATGATTTAGATCTTGTTCGTCTTTTAAAGCCAGACCAAGAAATAGAATTAATACATGCTGTAGGAGCACCTTTATTTACATCTTTACCAGATATTGTAAATGCAAGAATTATTTTTAAAGATGGAACTACCTGCAATTTAACGGCAAGTAGAATATCTTTAAATAGACAAAGAAGGTTTAGAGTTTTTGAAAAAGGTGCTTATTATGTAGTGGATACCTTAGAAAGAAGTTATTTAGAAGTAAAAGTAGATATGTCAAAAAAAGGATATCAATCAAATAAACAGACTTTTTTTAAAAGCGATCCTTTAAAAGAAGAACTGTCTTCATTTGTAAAGAGCATATTAACAGGGGAAAAGGTTGAAGTAACAGGAGAGGAAGCATTAAAATCTTTAGAATTAGCATTTAAAATAAAAAGACAAGTAGATGAAAATTTAAGAAAGTTCTTATGAAACCAGAATTATCTCATAGAATTTTATTAATTACTGGAGAAATTTCAGGAGATCTCTATGGTTATTTGTTGATCAAAGCTATGAAAGAATTGAATCCTGTCTTTCAATTTATTGGTATAGGTGGTCCTAAAATGAGAAGTCTTGGAATTGAGATATTATTTCCAGCTGAGTCTTTGGCTTTGGTAGGAGTTCCGGGTTTTTCAGATCTTAAAAAGTATTGGTTTATATATAAAAGATTAAAAAGATTTTTAGAAAAGAAAATAATAGATGTGGTTATCTTAGTAGATTTTCCCGGATTTAATTTAAAAATAGCAAAATTAGCTAAAAAATTAGGTTACCCTGTTATATACTTTATAGCTCCTCAGGTCTGGGCTTGGAATAAAGGAAGAATCAAAACTATTAAAAAATATGTAGATAGACTTTATGTAGTTTTACCTTTTGAAAAAGAATTTTTTTCTTCTTATGGAATCTCTACAATTTATTTAGGACATCCAATTTTAGACGTAATTAAATTAAATTTATCAGAAGATGTTTTTTATGAAGTGTATAATTTAGATCCAAATAAGCCTATAATAAGTTTTTTCCCAGGTAGTAGAGAAAAAGAAATAGTAAGACATGTTCCTATGTTTTTAAAAGTTTTTAAAAAAGTAAAAGAGAAAGAACCTTATGTTCAGGGTATAATGGTAAAAGCTTCAGGATTAAAAGATTCCTTTTTATGGGATAAAGCAAAGGAGGAAATAAAAGTTATAGAAAATACTCAATATGAAATTTTAAAATTTTCTACTGTAGCAGTTTTGGCTTCTGGAACAGTTACCTTAGAAGCAGGTATTGTAGAAACTCCAGCTGTGGTAACTTATTCTTTACCTTCTTGGATGTTTTTTTTAGCTAAAAGTTTGGTTAAAGTTCCTTATATAAGTTTAGCTAATTTGATTTTAGGAAAAGAGGTATATCCGGAGATCTTAAAAGGAAAAAATAAAATAGAAAATATTAGTTCTAAGGTATTAGAGTTAATAAGAGATAAAGAAAAAAGAGAAAATATAAAAACAGAATTAAAGAGAATAAAGCAAATTTTGGGAGGACCTGGAGCAAGTTGGAGAATTGCAGAAGATATGATAAAGTATTTAACATCTTTGAATAATAAACTTTCTTGACAAATATTTTAAACAAAAATAATATTATAAACAACAATAAATAAATTTAAAAATCTATAAAGGGGGTATGATTATGGCTGAAGATTTAAAGAAGATGTATAGAACAGTAATAGGAGATCATTTTCCTTCTGAAATCAGAATAACTTTTGGTGATCAAACTTTGATTTACAAAAAAAGGACTTGGGAAATAGAGGTGGAACCTGGAGTTGTTGAAAAAAGAGGTTTGAGGTATGGTGAAAACCCTGATCAAGAGGCAGCGCTTTATGAATTAGTAGCAGGGAATTTAATTTTGGGAGAATGTGAGTTTATAGCTCCTGGCCTTGGGTTAGTTTCCAGTTTAAAGGAATCTGATTTTATTCAATTTGGAAAACATCCGAGTAAGATTAATCTTACAGATATAGATAACGCTCTTAATATTTTAAGATATTTAACTAAAAAACCAGCATGTGTAATTGTAAAACACAATAATCCCTGTGGAGTTGCCTATGGTTCTACTATAGAAGAGGCTTTTATAAGAGCTTTTAGAGCAGATAGAATTGCTGCTTTTGGTGGTGCTATAGCTTTAAATTATCCTGTAGATAAAGCTTGTGCTGAAGCTATTGCTTCCCAATATTTTGAAGTATTAGCTGCTCCAGAATATGAAGATGGCGCTATTGAAATTTTAAAACAAAAAAAATCTTTAAGAATTATTAGAATTAAAAATATGGATAAACTTCAAGATTATCAAAACTATAGAGTGATAGAGTTTAAAAGCCTTATAGATGGTGGTATTATAGTTCAAGTATCTCAGCAAAATAAAATTAGAAGTAAGGAAGATTTAAAACCTGCAGTAGCTGTAAAAGATGGTAAAGAATATAAATGCCTGAGAGAACCTGATGAAAGAGAAATTAGAGATATGATTTTTGGTTGGGCTGTAGAACTTGGTGTAACTTCTAATTCAGTTTTATTTGTTAAAGATGAATGTACTGTAGCTATTGGAACAGGGGAACAGGATAGAGTGGGTTGTGCAGAGATAGCTATTTTCAAAGCTTATACTAAATATGCAGATCTTTTATGTTATGACAAATACGGAATTCCTTATAAGCAATTAGAATTAGAAATTGAAAAAGGATTAAGACCAGCTTCTCAAAAAGAGGAAATAGATGAGGAAACCAAGAAAAATAAAGGTGGACTTGCAGGATCTGTAATGATTTCAGATGGATTTTTCCCTTTTAGAGACTCAGTAGATGTGGTTGCTAAGCATGGAATTACTGCGATTTTACAACCTGGTGGATCTGTAAGAGACTGGGAAGTAATTGAAGCTTGTAATGAATATAATATTGCTATGAAATTTACAGCTCAAAGAGCTTTTAAACATTAATATAATAATTTTAACATTAAGAGATTTAACATTAAGAGAGGAATACTTTGGAAATAATTAATAAAAATTTATTATATGGAATTGGTGTTTTAGTAATTTCAATTATTGCAGCAATAGTTTTACATACTATTTTATATTTTTTACTTAAAAAAATTACCTTAAAAACAAAAAGTAAAACTGATGATCTAATTGTTAAATATTCACGTGGTCCTGCTTTGGTTATTTTTATTATTGGGATTCTTCTTTTGGTGATTCCATTTGTTCCGTTTTCTGAAGAAGTAAAAACTGTTTTTAGACATATAGTTGTACTTATTTTAATATGTGATATTGCTTGGCTTTTCATTGCTGGGGCTTATTTTTTAGAAAAACTTATACTTACTCGTTATCCAATGGATACTCCTGATAACCTCAAGGCTCGTAAAATATATACTCAGGTAGTAGTACTTAAAAGAATTATAATAGTTATTTCCATATTTTTTGCTTTTTCTTTGTCTCTTCTTACTTTTCCAAAGGTGAAACAAATAGGAATGAGTCTTTTGGCTTCAGCAGGAGTAGTAGGTGTTATTTTAGGGATAGCTGCTCAAAAGACTTTGGCTAATATTATAGCTGGTATTCAATTAGCTATTACTCAACCTATACGAATAGATGATGTAGTTATTGTAGAAGGAGAATGGGGACGTATTGAAGAAATTACTCTCACCTATGTGGTGGTACGTGTCTGGGATAAAAGACGTTTAATTGTTCCTGTAAATTATTTTTTAGAAAGACCTTTTCAAAACTGGACCAGAGTTTCTGCAGATCTTTTAGCTACGGTTTATATTTATGCTGATTATCATCTACCTGTAGATCCGGTTAGAAAGGCACTTTATGAGATTCTTAAAGAATCTAATAATTGGGATGGAAAAGTTTGGGGACTTCAAGTAACAGATCTTACGGATAAGACTATGGAATTGAGAGCACTTATGAGTGCTTCTGATTCTTCTAAAGCTTGGGATTTACGTTGTGAAGTAAGAGAAAAATTAATAAATTTTATACAAAAACAATTTCCTCACTGTTTACCTAAGATTCGTGCTGAATTGGAAAATAAAAAAATTATAAAAGGAGGTAATGTTTAGACATGGCAAAGATACCTTTTACTCCGGAAGGATTAGAGAAAATAAAAAAAGAATTGGAGCACCTTATTAAAGTGGAAAGAAGAAATGTGATTAAAGCTATAGAAGAAGCCAGAGCCCATGGAGATCTTTCTGAAAATGCAGAATATGAAGCAGCTAAAGAAAAACAGGCTCATATAGAAGGTCGTATCCAGGAATTATCAGGCGTTTTAGCTAATGCTGAAGTAATTCCTCCTCTTAAAAAGGTTCCAGATAGAGTACAATTTGGAGTGAAAGTAAAACTTCTTAATTTAGATATAGATGAAATAGTGGTTTATAAAATTGTTGGGCCTTATGAATCTGATCCAGCTAATGGTTGTATTTCTGTACATTCTCCTATTGCCAGAGCTTTAATAGGTAAAGAAATAGGAGATGAGGTGCAGGTCAAAACTCCTGCAGGAATTAAAAATTTTGAGATTTTAGATATAGAAATTTAAAAAAGGAGGTTTTTTAATGGAGTTTTTAGCTAAAAAATATCTTTTTACTCCTGGACCTGTAGCAGTAGCTCCTAAGGTTCTTTTAACTATGGGTCAACCTATGACCCATCACAGACTACCAGAATTTTCTGAAATTTTAAAAGAAATAAGAGAAAACCTTAAATATCTTTTTCAAACACAAAAAGAGGTTTATTTTTTTGCTTCTTCTGGCACTGGTGCAATGGAAGCTGCTATTGTTAATCTTTTTTCACCCGGAGATAAAGTAATAGTGGTGGTGGGAGGAAAATTCGGAAAAAGATGGTTAGAATTATCTCAGACTTATGGTTTAAATCCTGTAGCTATTGAAATTACTTGGGGAGAAGCAGTAGATCCAGAATATGTTAAAAAGACTATAGAAAAAAATCCAGATACTAAGGGAATTTTAATTCAGGCCTGTGAAACATCTACAGGTGTAAAACATCCTGTTAAAGAAATAGCAGAGATTACAAAAGATAAAGAGACGGTTTTGGTGGTAGATGCTATTACAGCCTTAGGGGTATATGATCTCCCTATGGATAAATGGGGGCTTGATGTAGTTATTACTGGATCTCAAAAGGCTTTAAGTTTACCTCCAGGATTATCTTTTATAGCCCTTTCTGATAAAGCCTGGAATTTAGTAGAAAATTCAAAATTACCTAAATACTATTTCAATCTAAAAAAAGAAAAAAAAGCATATGAGAAGGATACTACAGCTTTCACACCTGCGGTTAGTTTGCTTCTTGGATTAAGAGAAATGTTAAAAAGAATAAGAGAAATTGGTCTTGAAAATCTATTCAAACATTATGCTACTCAGGCTAAGGCTTGTAGAGAAGCTGTTAAAGCATTAGGATTAGAACTTTTTGCAAAGGTGCCATCTGAATCTCTTACTGTTGTTAAAGCTCCAGAGAATCTTAAAGTAGGAGAACTTTTGAATTTTCTTAAAAATAAACTTGGTATTGTATTTGCTGGAGGTCAAGAACACCTAAAAGGAAAAATAATAAGAATTACCCACATGGGAGATCAATCTCCTTTTGATCTTCTTATAGCTATTTCTTCTTTAGAAATTGGATTAAATCTTTTTGGATATCCTGTGGAACTTGGTAAAGGTGTAAAAGTTGCTGAGGAAATTTTACAAGATTATATAAAAGAAACACTTTTATAAAAAATAAAGTAATCAGGAGGGGTAAAGAAATGAAGGTTTTGATTTCTGATACGCTTTCAGAGGATGGTATAAAAATTTTAAAAGATGCTGGGATTGAGATAGTTTATAAACCCGGACTTCCTTACGAAGAATTGCTGAATATTATTCCGGAATTTGATGGACTTATTATAAGAAGTGGGACAAAAGTTACCAGAGATGTTATAGAAAGAGCCAAAAATTTAAAAGTAATTGGAAGGGCTGGAACAGGTCTTGATAATGTGGATTTACAAGCTGCCAATGAAAAAGGAATAGTAGTGATGAATGTTCCTGGAGGGAATACTTTATCTGCAGCAGAACATACCTTAGCATTGCTTTTGGCTCTGGCTCGTAAGATACCACAAGCTGTAGCTTCTATTAAAGCTGGAAAATGGGAGAAGAAAAAATTTATGGGAGTAGAATTAAATAATAAAATCCTTGGTATTATTGGCTTAGGAAGAATAGGAAGTATTGTAGCAGATAGAGCTCTTGGATTAAAAATGAAGGTTATTGGTTATGATCCTTTTGTAACCCCAGAAGCTGCAGAGAAAAAAGGTATAGAATTGGTTAGTTTGGAGGAATTATATAAAAGATCTGATTTTATAACCATTCACACACCTTTAACAAAGGACACCTATCATCTTGTTGATGAAAAAGCCTTTTCCATGATGAAAGATGGGGTTTATATTATAAACTGTGCCAGAGGAGGAATTATTGATGAAGAGGCTTTATATAAAGCTATGGTTTCAGGAAAGGTAGCAGGAGCAGCTCTGGATGTTTATGAAAAAGAGCCTATAGATCCTGATCATCCTTTATTATCCTTGGATAATTTTATAGGAACACCTCATCTTGGAGCTTCTACTGTAGAAGCTCAAAAAACTGTAGCTATTGGAATTGCTCAACAAGTAGCAGATTATTTAACTAAAGGTATTATCAGAAATGCTGTGAATGTACCATCTTTAAGCCCAGAAACTTTAAAAATTATAGGACCTATTTTAACCTTAGCAGAGAAAATGGGATTGCTTGCTGCTCAAATTTCAGAAGGAGCTATTAAAGAGGTTGAAATTAGTTACAAAGGAGAAATAGCTCAATTAGATGTTAAACCTCTAACACTTGCTTTTGTAAAAGGCTTATTATCTCCATTTTTAAAAGAAGATGTAAATTATGTTAATGCTCTTATTAGAGCTAAAGAAAGAGATATAAAGGTTATAGAAGCTAAAACAGAAACTGCAGAAGATTTTACCTCTTTGATAAGTGCAAAAGTCAAACATACTGAAGGAGAAACAGTAGTAGAAGGAACACTTTTTGGTAAAAAAGAACCCCGTATAGTCAGAATTAATGGATTCAGGTTAGATGCTTTACCTGAAGGACACATGCTTTATATTTTTAATGAGGATAAACCAGGAGTTATAGGACAAATAGGTATAACCTTAGGTAAATATAATTTGAATATTGCCAGAATGTATGTAGGATTGGATCCTTTAAAAAAGAGCAATGTTATTTTATTAAGTTTAGATCAACCCCCAACTTCAGAAGCTTTAGAGGAATTAAACCAATTACCTACTGTATATCTTGTTAAACCTTTAGAATTATAAAATGAAGAAACTTAATTTAAGAAATTATACCTTAGATGAATTAAAAGAGCTTATTAAAGATTTAGGAGAGCCTTCCTACAGGGGGGAGCAGATTTTTCACTGGATAACCTGTAGGGAGGCTCTAACTTTTAATGAAATGACCAACCTTCCTAAAACCTTAAGAGCAAAACTCACAGAAAAATTTTCCTTAGAACTTCCTCAAATTATAGAAAAAAAAACTGATATAGATGAAACAACTAAATTTGTGCTTAAATTAAAAGATGGAGAAATAATAGAAACTGTAGTCATTCCAGAAAGAGATCATTATACTTTATGTGTTTCTACCCAGGTAGGATGCCCTATAGGATGTAAATTCTGTCTTACAGGAACTATGGGTTTTAAAAGAAATTTAGAGGTATATGAAATTATAGGTCAGGTAGTTTTAGGAAGAAGATATTTAAAAGAAAAAGGAGCTATTCTTCCACTTAGAAATATAGTTTTTATGGGAATGGGAGAACCTTTATTAAACTTAGAAAATCTTATAAAAGCTCTTAAAATTTTAGCTCATCCTAAGGGATTTAATTATTCTAAAAAAAGACTTACAGTTTCTACAGTAGGAATAGTAGAAAGAATGGATATTTTAGCTAAGGAATTTCCTACAGCTTTGGCTTTGTCTCTTCATGCTCCTATAGATGAAATCCGCCAGAAATTAATTCCTGCTGCCAAAAAGTATCCTATAAAAGAAGTAATATCAGCTTGTAAAAGATTTCCAAGAATTAAACATGGTAGGATAACTATTGAATATATCCTTATAAAAGACGTGAATTGTGATTTAAATAGTGCTTCTAAGTTGGCTGAATTATTGAAAGGTTATCCCTTTAAAGTAAATTTGATACCCTTTAATCCTCATCCAGATTTACCCTTTAAAAGACCAGATGAAGAAGAGATAGAAAAGTTTCAAAAATACTTACTTTCTCAAGGAATTTTAACCACAATTAGAAAAAGTAAAGGTCTTGGTATCCAGGCTGCCTGTGGGCAATTAAGAGCTAAATATATTAAAAAATCAAGCCCAAACTCCATGAATTTTAAATCCACATTTAGGACAGGTTTTATTATCTCCTAAATTTACTTTTAAAATCCTAAAACCATATCTTTCGATAATTAAAGTATTACACTGAGGACAATAGGTATTTTCATATTGATTACCATGTACATTTCCGATATAAATATAATAAAGTCCTGCTTCTTTTCCTATATAATAAGCTCTTAATAAAGTTTCTTCAGGAGTATAGGGTTTATCAAGCATTTTATAAGTAGGATAAAATCTGGAGATATGCCAAGGGGTTTCAGGACCTAATTCAGTTTTAATAAAATTAGCGATATCTTTAAGTTCTTCTGGATCATCATTTTCTCCAGGAATAATAAGAGTAGTAACTTCTAACCAGATACCTAATTGTTTAATGTATTTTAAGTTATCTAAAACCGGTTGAAGGCGTGCTTTACAGATATTTTTATAAAAACTATCTTTAAAGGATTTTAGATCTATATTAGCAGCATGTAAATAAGGTTTAATATAATCTATAACTTCTTTACTCATATACCCATTTGAAACAAAAACATTTTTTAACCCATGTTTAACAGCTAATTTAGCACAATCATAAGCAAATTCAAAATATACAGTAGGTTCAGTATAGGTATAGGAAATACTTTTAGTTTCCTCTTTGAGAGCATCTTCTACAACTTCCTTGGGAGTTTTTGGTCTTCCTGCTATGCTTTTGTAAATATGAGGATACTGAGAAATTTCATAATTCTGGCAGAAGCTACATCTAAAATTGCATCCTACAGTTGATATAGAATAACTCCAAGAACCTGGCAAGAAGTGAAATAAAGGCTTCTTTTCTATAGGATCTACATGCTCAGCTATAATCTTTCCATAGACCAAGGAATAAAGAACCCCTTCTTCATTTTTTCTAACACCACAAATTCCTGTAGAATTTGGAGGAATGATACAATTGTGATTACAAAGTTTACATTTTACCTTTTTATCTTCCAAAGTTTCATAAAATAGAGCTACTTTCATTTTTTGACTCCTTTATTAAGGACTTCTTAAAATAAAGATAGGCTTGATTAGGAGTTTTTCAATATGAGCCTTTTAACATTTTTTCTACTTCTTTAGTATAAGGACCTTTTTTGTATTGATAAATGTAAAGAGGTGGTAAAATTCTTATTTCTTCTCCTGCGTTTTTAACTGCAGAAATAAGAACTAATCTTGCCTCACTTCCAGGATAGGAGTAAACCAATCTAATAGTTTTAGGTTCAAGATGATATTTTTTTAAAAAGAAAATCAATTCTGCTAATCTAAAAGCTGTAAAAATAAGATAAAATTTTCCGCGATTTTTTAAGAGATAGGAAACTTTTATAATGAATTTTTCTAAATTGAATTTTAAATCCTTTCTTGCAAAATTTTCTATTTCATAAGGGCTTTTTCTGCCTGCTTTGAATTTAAAATAAGGAGGATTGGCAAAAATTACATCAAAGACTTCTGGTTTAAAAGGTTGTTTATTTATATCTCCTTTTATAATAAAAAAACTTTCTTCTAATTTATTTTCCACACGATTTTTAGCTAAACATTTTATAAAAATAGGTTCTATTTCCAAGGCATAAATTTTCACCTTAGGAAAGCGTTTTAAGGCAATTAAGGAAATAATACCAGAACCTGCTCCGATTTCTAAAATTTTTTCATTCGGCTTTAGATTTAAAAAATAGCTTAATAAAACTGCATCAATGCTAAAACGATAACCCTTTTCAGGTTGATAAACTCTTAAAGAACCGTTTAAAAAAGGGGTTAGGGTTATACACATATTAAATTCTCCCATAATAATAAAACTATACGATTATGAAGAAGCTTACCTCTAAAAGTGAGATATATTCTGTCTTTTGTTTTACTTAAGAGACCTTCATAAATAAGCCTATCTATGATTTCTGTTTTTATTTTTGTTTTATATTTGTTTTTCAAAATTTCAAGACTGATCCCCTTTTTAAGTCTTAACCCCATAAAGATATATTCTTTAGCAAATTCAAAGTTGTCAAGCTTTTCCAAAATTTTAAAAGGCAATTTATTCTTTTTTAAAAGATTATTAATATAAAGATTCAAGTCAGGAGGATTTTCCCATCTAAGATAGGATACTCTTGAAACAGCAGAAGGCCCCAAACCTAAATAAGGTTTTAGTTCCCAATAAATGAGATTGTGCTTGCATTCAAACCCAGAAAAAGCATAATTTGATATTTCATATCTATCATATCCATAACTACTCAAGGTATCCTCTATAATTTGATAAAATTTTTCTGATTTTTTATCTTTAAACCAGCTTTTTTCTTTATATAAATGATAAAAAGGGGTATTTTTTTCTATAGTTAACTCATAAAAAGAAAAATGAGGAGGATCAAATTCTAAAGCCTTTAAAATTTCCTTTTTTAAAGTTTTTTCTCCTTGTCCTTTCCAACCAAATATAAAATCCAGAGAAAAATTTGAAAAATTAGCTTTTGAAATCCAATTTATAGATTTGACAATATCTTTTACAGTATGAAGTCTTCCTAAAAACTTTAAACCTTTTTGGGAAAAACTTTGCACTCCCAGGCTTAAGCGATTTATTCCTATTTTACGAAAGTTTTTTAACTTTTCTAAGGTAAGAGTTTCAGGATTAGCCTCCAAAGTTAACTCTGCAGGGGAAAAATTGAAATTATTATCCAAAAAATTAAAAAGATTTTCATAAAAATCAGGAGATAAAAGAGAAGGAGTTCCTCCACCAGCATAAAAAGTAATAAAAGAAAAATCTTTTATTTGTATTTTTTTTGATAGAAATTCTTTTATTAAAACAAGTTCTTTTTTAATAGCTTTTAAATAATTCTCTTCAAAATTTCTATTAAATTTTATAGGAATAGAATAAAAATCACAATAAGGGCATTTTCTGAGACAAAAAGGTATATGAAGATATAACCCTATCTTTATCATAAAACTACTTAAATTTTATCAAAAAAGCTTTAAAATAATAGAGATGAAAATTTTTCTAAAGTATCAGCTTAAAGAATATTTTTTTTACACTTTTTCTTTTTTCTTTGGTTTTAGTGCAATTATAACCCTTATTAAAGGTATTTTCACTTTACAAAAATTTATAGAATTAAATCCATCTTTATTCCATATTTTTGCAATTTTTATTTTGATCTTTTTACAATTCATTTCTTTTATTTATCCTTTATCTGCTTTTATGGGGGTTATTTTTACTATTTATCGTTTAAAAGACGAAAAAGAGTTGTTAGCTTTTTATTCTTTGGGTTTTTCTTTAAAAGATTTTTTAAGACCTCTTGGTATCTTTATGGGTATAAGTTTTATTATAACTTTTGTAGCTAATTTTTGGATATTACCCTGGACTAAAAGAACACAGAAAATAATAAAAATAGATCTTATAAAAAAACAATTTAAACGTCCATTCCCTGCTAAAAAACCTGTTCCCTTAGGAAAAATCTATGTTCTTTATGTAAAAAATTCTCAAAAAAAAGGAGATATACATAAATTTAAAAAAGTTTTCCTTTTTAAAAAGACAGGTGAGAAAAAAATGTTATTTCTTACTAAAGAAGGATACCTTTCTGTTAAAGACAATATTTTTGAGCTTGATCAAGGCTGGGCTTTTTCATTGAATAAAGCAGAAAATATAGAGGTTTTAAAATTTAAAAATTACAAATTTTTGGTATCTCTAAAAGAGCTTGCAAAGATTCCATATTTTACAAGAGGTGAAAAACCCTTTTTAGAACTTAAAGAAGAATTGAAAAAAATACCTCCTAAAACATCTCGTTATTATCGTTATCTTACAGAATATTATAGTAGAATTCTTTATTCTTTTTCTATAATATTTTTAATATTACAAGCTTTTTTATTAGGCTTTTGCTTAAGAAGTTCCCATAAATTTTTGATATTTTTTATAGGTATTGTGGTATATCTTCTTTTTTATTTAACCTATCAATTTTTAGTTTCTTTGGGAGAGAATGGAAGATTATATCCTTTATTAAGTTTTCTTGTTTTTTATACCTCGGTTAGTTTATTACTTTTTGTACAAATAGCAATTTTAAAAAAGAAAAAAGGTGGGATTTTCCTGTGAGAGTTAGACTATTTCAAAAGTATATCTTAATAGACCTTTTAAAAATAATTGCTTTGTTAGTTTTTATTTTTGGTGGTTTTTATATTCTTATAGATTTTTTTGAAAAATTAGGAGATTTTTTAAAATTTAAAAAGCCCTTTTATTTATTTTTATCTTATATATTTTGGAAGTTATGGGTTAATATCTATGAGATTTATCCTTTTATAATAGGACTTTCTGGTATTTTTTGTCTTTTATGGCTGAATCGCACTAATGAGCTTTTAGCTTTTTTATCCTTGGGATTTTCCAAAAAAGAAATTTTAAGGGAATTAAGTAAGGGACTTTTAATAATTTCTATCTTAGGAGGATTAATTTTGAATTTAATATTTCCTAAGGCTGCCTTTATGAGTTTATATACTTGGGATTACAAAATAGAATCTCAAAAAAAGCAATATTTAATTTTTGATAAGGATATATTTTTTGCAGGAAACAACTATTATTTAATAGCTAAACCATTAGAACCTAAGGGAGAATATTTAAAGGATATAATTTTGGTTTTTTTAGATAAGGAAGATCCAAAAGAGATCTGGTGGATTGATAGCGGGTATTATATTGATAAAACCTGGGTCCTTTCTGGGGTTATAATACAAAAAAAGGAACTTGGATTTAAACCAGAATTTTTTACTAATATAAAAACCAAACTGCCTTTTAAGCCATCAACCTTAGTGACTGTAGAAAAACCAATAGAATTTCTTTCTTTTTCAGAACTTATAAAAAGATATAGATTTTTAAAAAAAGTAAAAAGACCCTATGATGATATATTAGCAGAGATATTTTTAAAAATATTTTATTTATTTTTGCCTTTTATTTTGGGATTTTTACCAATGCATGTTTATTTAGAAGAATTTGCACCATCTAAAATGTTAACATGTTTTAGTAAGAGTTTAGGTTTGTATTTTATATTTTTATGTCTTTTTTTATTATTACAGACTTTTTTAAGAAAAGGATTTTTATTTGCAAGTATAATTTTGATAATCTGGAGTATAATTATTTTTGTATTTTTTATTTTTAGTTTAAAGAAAAATAAGTAAATTATCTTGTAATTTTAAAAAAATCTGGTAAAAGTAAAGAAAAAAATTTTTTCAAGAGGAGGGATTTATGTCTGTAGAAGAAAAAGTTATTGATATTATTGCTCAAAAGTTAAATCTTTCCAAAGATCAAATTAAACCTGAAGCCTCTTTTGTAGAGGATCTCGGAGCTGATTCTTTAGATTTAGTAGAGTTGGTAATGGCTATGGAAGAGGCTTTTGGAATGGAGGTTCCTGATGAAGATGCTGAGAAACTTAGAACAGTTAAAGATGTTATAGATTATGTAAAATCTAAAATAGGAGACCAATAGAAGAGGGTTTAAAGTGAAAAGAAGAGTTGTAGTTACAGGACTTGGAACTGTTAATCCTTTAGGTATAGGAGTAGAGGAAACCTGGAAAAATATAAAATCTGGCAAATCAGGTATAGGAAGGATTACTAAATTTGATCCTTCTAATCTTCCCAGTCAAATTGCAGGAGAGGTTAAAAATTTTAGACCTGAAGATTTTATACCTGCTAAATTAGTTTCCAGAGTAGACCTATTTATTCAGTATGCTTTAGCTTCTACCAGAATGGCTTTAGAAGATGCAAATCTACCTACCAGTGATCTTGGAGATGAAGTTGGTGTTATTATTGGTGTTGGAATGGGAGGGGTTGGACAGATAGAACATTATACCAGAATTTTAGATGAAAAAGGTTATAGAAGAGTAACACCATTTTTTATACCTATGATTATTCCTAATATGGCAGCTGGACAAGTTGCTATTCTTTATGGAGTTAAAGGCCCTAATATTGCAGTTTGCACAGCTTGTGCTGCAGGTAATCATGCTATAGGAGAGGCTTTTAAGCTTATAAGAGAAGGAAAAGTTAAAGCTATGATTTGTGGAGGAGCAGAGGGTTTAATTACTCCTCTGTGTGTAGCTGGTTTTTCTGTTATGAAGGCTCTTTCAACCAGAAATGACGAACCTGAAAAAGCTTCCCGTCCTTTTGATGCTAAAAGAGATGGGTTTGTTATTGCTGAAGGGTGTGGAATTCTTATTTTAGAAGATATGGAACATGCTTTAAAAAGAGGTGCTAAAATTTATGCAGAAGTTATAGGTTATGGGGCTAATGCTGATGCTTATCATATGACTGCCCCTTGTCCAGATGGAGAAGGGGCAGCTAAATGCATAGAACTTGCTTTAAAAGATGCTGGAATAGATCCTACCCAGGTTGATTATATTAATGCTCATGGAACAAGCACTCCTTTGAATGATTTAGCTGAAACGAAAGCAATAAAAAAAGCTTTTGGGGATCATGCCTATAAAGTTATGATTTCATCTACTAAATCTATGACAGGGCATTTATTAGGAGGAGCTGGTGGTTTAGAGGCAGTTTTAACAGTAATGTCTATTTATGAAGGAATTGTTCCTCCTACTATTAATTTAGAAGAACCTGATCCTGAATGCGATCTTGATTATGTTCCTAATCAAGCTCGTAAAACAAATATAAAAATAGCTCTCTCTAATGCCTTTGGTTTTGGAGGAACCAATGCCTGTTTAGTCTTTAAAAAATGGGAAGGAGTCTAAAAAATGAAAATTGTTATTGCATCAGATCATGCAGGTTTTTTTTTAAAAGAAAAGATTAAAGATTTTCTTCAAAAAGAAAATCATGAAATTATAGATGTAGGATGTCATTCTCATGTATCAGTTGATTATCCTGAATATGGAGCTAAGGCTATTGAAAAACTTCTTAATAAAGAAGCTGATTATGGAATTCTTATTTGTGGAACAGGGATAGGAATGAGCATAGTTGCTAATCGTTTTAAAGGAATAAGAGCAGCTCTTTGTCATGAACCTTTTTCAGCTAAAATGGCAAGGCTTCATAATAATGCTAATGTTTTAATAATGGGAGGAAGATTAATTGGAGATGGAATGGCTATAGAAATTGTAAAAACTTTTTTATCCACTGATTTTGAAGGTGGAAGACATGAGCGTAGAATTAATTTAATAGAAGAATTAACCGATAAATTAAAATAAAAAAAAATTAAAATTGAGTATAATAGGGATAGGGATAGATTTAGTATATATTCCAAGGATTCAAAAATTATATGAAAATTATGGGTCAAAATTTTTAAATAAAATTTTTGCACAGGAAGAAATAGATTACGCTTTTCAAAGAAAAAATTTTGTTATTCATTTAGCTTCAGCTTTTGCTTCCAAAGAAGCTTTCTATAAATCCGTAGGAGGATATTCTCCTTTTTCATTTAAAGAAATAATTTTAAAAAGAAATATAGGTACAGGTAGGCCTTATTTAAAATTAACAGGTTTAGCAGAGAGAGTTTTTAAGGAAAGAGGGGGTAAAAAAATTACCCTTGCACTTTCTCATGAAAATGAGTATACTATAAGTGTAGTTATTATTATATAAATAAGGTACTTGTTTATGAAGGTCCTTACTGCCTTAGAAATGCAGAATCTTGATAAAATAGTTATTCAAGAAATAGGTATCCCTGCAGAAGTTTTAATGGAAAGAGCAGGTCTGGGAGTAGCAAAAAATATTTTTAAATATTATCCTAAGGAGTTTTATAGAAAAGTTTTAATAATATGCGGTCCCGGAAACAATGGCGGAGATGGAATGGTTTGTGCTCGTCACTTGTGGGATAAGGGTTATCAGGTAAAAGTTATTTTACTTTCAGATAAAGAGAAATATAAAGGAGAGGCTTTAACCAATCTTAAAATTTTAGAAAAATTAGATATTCCTACAGAAATAATAAAGGACATTACAGTCTTTAAAAAACATCTCCTTACTTTTTCACCTGAAATTATAGTTGATGCTATTTTTGGGACAGGCTTAAAAAGACTTATAGAGGGATTTTTAGCTGAGATTATTCAAGAAATAAATATTTATAAAGAAAAAAAAGGAGTAAAAATTGTAGCTGTAGATATTCCTTCAGGAATTTGCTCTAATACAGGGCAAGTTTTAGGAGTTGGTGTTAAAGCAGATCTAACAGTAACTTTTGAATTACCTAAATTAGGGCATTATTTTTATCCAGGAAAGGAATATACTGGTAATTTAGAAATTGTTTCTATAGGATTTCCCAAAAATGTTATAGAAGAAAAAGGTCCTAAAAGAGAATTTATAGATTTAGAATGGGTTAAAAAGATTTTTAAGCCGAGAAAAGGGTATACTCATAAAGGAACTTTTGGACATGTTTTGGTTTTAGCAGGAAGTAAAGGTAAAAGCGGAGCAGGGCTTCTTTGTGCTTTGGGTGCTTTAAGAGGAGGAGCAGGTTTAGTTACTCTTGCTTCTACTGAAAGTTTACAAAAAATTTATGCTTCTATACTCCCTGAGATTTTAACTTCAGGATTAGAAGAAAATGAAAAAGGAGAGATTGCTTATACTAATTTATCAAAAATTATAAAACTCTGTCAGAATAAAAGTGTTTTAGTAATAGGTCCAGGTTTAGGTTTAAGTGAAGAGATAAAAAAGCTTTTTTTTGAATTGTTATCAAAAATTGATATTCCTGTAGTTATAGATGCAGATGGATTAACTTTGTTATCAGAAAATTTAGAAATTTTAAAGACTTATAAGGCTCCCAAAGTTTTAACTCCTCATCCAGGAGAAGCAGAAAGGCTTTTAAAAGTTTCCAAAAAAGACATATTAAAAGATCGTTTAACTCATACTCAAAAACTTGCTGAATTAACAGATTCTATAGCCCTTTTAAAAGGGCCTCATTCTGTAATATGTTCTTCCGATGGAAGATGTGGTATTTCTTGTATAGATGAACCAGGGCTTTCTCAAGGAGGAACAGGAGATGTTCTTGCAGGCTTGATAGGAGCTTTTATAGCTCAAAAATATGATCCTTTTGAAGCTACAGGTTTAGCAGTATTTTTACACGGTAGAGCAGGAATTTATTTATCAAAAGAAAAAGGCTCTTTTGGATATACTGCCACAGAAGTAGCTAATGCTGTTCCTGCAATTTTAAGGGAGATACAAAATGATAGATCTTAGAAGATTTCCAAGGTGTATTACAAGATTAAAAGCCTATTTTCCAGAAGATAATAAGTCTTATGAAATAAGAGATATTTCTTATAAAGGATGTTTTATAAAAACAGATAAAAAAATTTCTACTAAAAGATTGGTCTATTTTGAAATAGAAATCCCAGATGTAGGTCTGATTCCTGTTTATGGAGTAGTCATTCATCATGGAACTCAAGAAAGGCCAGGTCTTGGAATAGAAATAGTAGATATAGATAAAAATATGCTTCCTGTATGGAGCTATTATTTAAAGGCATTGTCTTATATAGAAGAAGCCAAAAGAGCCTATAAAAGAGCTTTAGAAGAAGAACGATCAGAAAAAAGCTAAAAAATCATATTAGCACTACCAAACAAATTTTTTAATCAAAAATATATGAATGAATATATAATTTATTGCTGTTTATTTGTTTTGGGTTTATGCTTAGGGAGTTTTTTTAATGTAGTTATTTATCGCTGGAGTAAAGGTTTATCCATTTTGAACCCTCTATTTTCTTTTTGCCCTAAATGTGGGAAAACATTAAAATGGTATCACAATATACCTTTATTTTCTTACTTATTTTTAAAAGGAAAATGTGCCTATTGCAAAGCTCCAATTTCTATCAAATATCCTTTAATAGAACTTCTTACTACAGGTTTATTTACTTATTCTTATTTTTATTTTAAACCTTCTTTTGGTTGGATTGTTTTTTTTGGTTTTTCTTTTTATGTTTTAATGCTTATACCTATATCTTTTATTGATTTAGAAATAAAAGAAATTCCTGATAAATTAAGTTTAGGACTTATTTTAGCAGGCTGGGTATTCTCTTTATCTCAATTTAATCCCTTAGTTGATTTTGGTATGAGTCTTTTATCTACTTTTTCAGGTATAGGTCTTTTGTTTTTAATTAATGAATTTTACTATCATTTTACTGGAAAAGAAGGAATAGGAATGGGAGATTTTAAACTTATGGGAGCAATAGGAGCCTTTTTAGGATATAAAAGTTTCTATACAGTTTTAGTTATAGCCTCTGTAGCAGGGATTTTAGTTTTTTTAGGGGTTAATTTGTATTATAAATTTAAAAAGCAAACCCAAAAAATGCTTGATTTACAAACAGAGATCCCTTTTGGCCCATTTTTGGCTTTAGGAAGTTTGTTTTATCTTTTTAATTGGTTAAAATTAACTCTACTTTAGAACCTTTTCTCTAAAACTCTTGACAAAACCACCTAAGCTCTTAAAATACTTAATTAGCAAATCAATTCATAAAAAATTTTACTAAAAGGAGATCTGCATGATAAATGTTCCTCCGGGTATAAAAAAGACTTACAAAGAATTTGGAAAGGTTAAAAGACCTAAGAACCTTTCTAATGAAGTTAAACAGGAGCTTTTAACCAAGCTTTTTCAAAAAGATCCTTCTATATTTTCTTCAGATCCTCAAATTCAGGACAAAATAAAAAAAAGACTTGATTGGTTAGATGGACCTAATTATATACTTCCCAGAATTAAAGATTTGCAAGCTTTTGCAGAAAATGTTAAAAATAATTTTTTTCATATAGTTTGGTGTGGAATGGGAGGGTCTTCACTTTTTCCTTTGGTTCTTTCTGAGGTTTTTGGGCCAGAAGAGGGTTATCCTGAATTACATGTTCTTGACACCAATGATCCAGAAAATATAGAACAGATAGAAAAACTGCCCTTAGATAAAACTTTATTCATTATTGTATCTAAATCAGGAACAACTGTAGAAACCCTTTCTCACTTTAAATATTTTTGGAAAAAGGTGGAAGATATAAATTCTAATCCTGGCTCACAGTTTGTAGCTTTGACAGATCCAGGCACACCTTTAGAAAATTTGGCTAAGGAATTAAATTTTAGAAAGATTTTTCAACATCCTCCTTTTATAGGAGGAAGGTATGCTGCTTTGAGTGAAATAGGCTTTCTTCCTGCCTGTTTATTAGGTTTAGATGTTAATAAAGCCCTTAATTATACTAAAAACATGTATGAATCCTGCCAACCTGATATTCCTTGGGGATATAATTTAGGTGCTCTTTTGGCTGAATTTTTAATAGAAAGTTATATTTTAGGACAAGATAAAATAACTTTTATTACAGATCCATTACTAAAGCCTTTTGTCTTATGGTTAGAACAACTTATAGCTGAAAGTTTGGGAAAAGAATTAACTGGTTTAGTTCCTATAGTTGGAGAGTCTCCAGGTTCACCTACAGTTTATGGAACTGATAGAGTCTTTATATACCTTACCTTAAAAAACAGAGAAAATGTTTATCAAAGGTTAATTAATGATTTAAAAGAAGAGGGCTTTAATGTAAAGACTTTTGTTTTAGAAGATAAATATGAAATTTTTGCTGAAGTTTTCAGATGGATGCTTGCTATAGCACTCTGTGGACATTTTTTGAGTCTTAATCCATTTGATGAACCAGATGTAGTTTTGACTAAGCAAAAAACTAAAGAATTTTTAGAAAAATTCAAGAAAGACCAGGATTTTGGTATAGAATTTTACTTAGATGAAGATACAAATTGGGGATTTTTTTATGATAAAACTATTACTATAGAATATCCTAAATTTACAGCTTTGCTTAAAAAATTTTTTAAGGATTTTTCTCCTTGGAGTTATGTAGGATTTTTAGCTTATTTACCTGTAGATTCTGAAATAGAAGAAATTTTTAAGGATTTTAGAACTTTGGTAAGAGGAAAAAAGACCTGTAGTACAGTTTTTGGTTTTGGTCCCCGTTATCTTCATTCTACAGGACAGCTTTATAAGGGTGGTCCTGTTTTGGCAAGATTTATGATATTTACCAGAAGAGGAAGAAGAGAAAACCAGATTATTCCTGGAGAGGGATATACTTTTTGGGATCAACAATTTGCTCAGGCTTGTGGAGATTTCAGAGCTTTAGAAGAAAAGAAAAAAACTGTTATTATGATACACCTTACAGAAAATTATAAAGAGGATCTTAGGAAATTTTATAAATATTTAGAAAAAGCTTTAAATCCGGACTAAAGGAGGGAGTTATGCTTTTTCCCGAATATCGCCCAAGAAGACTTAGAAGAACAGAAAATATAAGGACTTTGGTTAGAGAAACCCATCTTTCTGTAAATGATCTTATTTATCCTCTTTTTATTTGTGAAGGTAAAAAAATCAAACAAGAAATTCAATCTATGCCAGAAGTTTATAGATTCTCCATAGATAACGCTTTAGAAGATATTAAAGAAGCTGTGGATTTAGGGATAAAAGCGATTCTTCTTTTTGGTATCCCTGATAAAAAGGACGAGGTAGGATCTTCTGCTTATACTAAAAATGGAATAATCCAAAAAGCTATAAAAGCAATAAAAGATAGATTTCCTGAATTGGTAGTTATTACAGATGTTTGTCTTTGTGAATATACTTCGCATGGACATTGTGGTATTATTAAAAATGGAGAAGTAGATAATGATAGCACTTTGGAACAACTTGCTAAGATTGCTGTTTCTCATGCTAAAGCTGGAGCTGATATAGTTGCACCATCTGATATGATGGACGGAAGAGTGGGAAGAATAAGAGAAGCCCTTGATGATGCAGGATTTTCTAATGTAGCTATTATGAGTTATTCTGTTAAATATTGTTCTGCTTTTTACGGGCCTTTTAGAGAAGCAGCGGAATCTGCTCCTAAGTTTGGAGATAGACGTTCTTATCAAATGGATCCTGCTAACAGCAGAGAAGCTTTAAGAGAAGCATATTTAGATATAGAAGAAGGGGCTGATATTTTGATGGTTAAACCAGCTATGCCTTATTTGGATATTATAAAAATGTTAAGAACCGAGTTTAATTATCCTCTGGCAGCTTATCAGGTAAGTGGTGAATATGCTATGATAAAAGCTGCTGCTAAGATGGGTTGGTTGGATGAAGATAGAATTCTCTGGGAAAGCTTGATATCTATTAAAAGAGCAGGAGCAGATTTAATTATTACATATTTTGCTAAAAAGATAGCGAAAATGTTATTAAAAGGATAAAGAGGTGAAAAAATTTTTTTATTTTGTCTTTTTCCTATTGATATTAGAAGGATGTGCCAGACCTCCCAAGCCTGTTGTTTACCGGGGATATAGATCTTCTCACAATCTTCCTAAATGGTTAAAACCTTATACTATAAATGGTAAAACTTATTATCCTTTGCCCTCAGCTCAAGGATATGAAGAAGTTTGTATAGCCTCTTGGTATGGTCCGGGATTTCATGGAAGACTTTCTGCCAGTGGAGAGATTTATAATATGTATGATCATACTGCTGCACATAAAACCTTGCCTATAGGAACTTATGTATTGGTTACTAATTTAGAAAATGGTAAACAAACCATTGTTAGAATAAATGATAGAGGTCCTTTTGTTAAAAATAGATGTATAGATCTCAGTTATATTGCTGCAAAAGACCTTGGTATGATAGGAAAAGGAACTGCCAAAGTAAAAATAGTAGCCCTGAGTGAGGGAGAACTTACAGCTTTTGGAATCAGATATAAAAATGTCCCTAATTTTAGACAGGGAAATTTTTATTTACAAGTGGGATCCTTTAAAATTTATAATAATGCTATAAATTTAAAAAAATCTTTGGAAAAAGAATTCAATAGAGTAGAAATAGAGCCTTTTATTAAAGATGGAATTGTTTATTATAGAGTGCAAATCTATTTGAGTAATGATTTTTATAAAGCTCTGGAGCTTGCTAAAGAATTAAAAAAACTAAGATTTAAAACAGCTTTTTTAGTAGCAAAGTAATTTTAGATGGACAAAAATTTAGAAGAATTTGAGAAAATTTTAGGTTTTCAATTTAAAAATAAAGATCTTCTTAAAACAGCTTTAACTCATAGATCTTATAAAATCAGTCATAAACAAGAAAATTTAGAAGATAATGAAAGATTAGAATTTTTGGGAGATTCAGTTTTAAATCTTTGTATTTCTATGTTAATTTTTCAGAAATTTCCAGAAGATAAAGAAGGTGAACTTACCAAAAAAAGAGCTTATTTAGTATGTAAAAATACTCTGATAAAAATAGCTAAAAAATTAAAATTGTTAGATTATATTTTTTTAGGAAAAAGAGAAAAAAAATTGGATATGAAAAGCAAATCCAACATTTCAGCAAGAGCGTTAGAAGCAGTAATTGGAGCCATGTTTTTAGATGCAGGTTTGGAGCCTACTTGTGAAAAAATAAAAAAATGGTTCCGTTCATATTTAGCAAGATTTCCCAAAACACCTCCTCATGATTATAAAACACAACTCCAAGAGTTATGTCAAAAGGAATTTAATCAAAGACCAGAATATGAAGTTATTTCAGTTTCAGGTCCATCACATGAACCTAAGTTTGAAATAGCAATTAAATTAAATGGAGAAATAATTACTAAAGCTAAAGGAACTTCCAAAAAAGAAGCAGAAATCTTAGCAGCTAAAAAAGCTTTGAACATTTTAAAAAAGAAATTAGCAAAAAATTAAAGGCTTTTACTCTTGATTAAATCTTTTTAAAATATTATCTTTTTAAAATAAATTCTTAAAAGGGGTATATAATGGAAGAAAATAATGCCTTTGTAGATAAAAGGCCTACTAAATCAGGATTTGTTGCTATTATAGGACTTCCTAATGTAGGTAAGTCCACACTTTTAAATCAGATTTTAGGAACCAAAGTTTCTATTGTCAGTCCTAAGCCTCAAACAACACGTTTTAATATCAGAGGAGTGTTTACTAAAGATAATTATCAAATTGTTTTCATTGATACTCCAGGAATACATGATGCCAAATCATTATTTAATCAAATTATGGTTCAGGAAGCTTTAAAAGTTTTGGAAGAGGTTGATGCTATTCTCTGGGTTATGGATGTAAGTCATAGATTACCAGAAGAAGAAAAAATTTTAGATTTGATAAAGAAAGCTAATAAACCTGCTATTTTGGTTTTAAATAAAATTGATCTCATAAAAAAACAGGAGCTTTTGCCTATTATTGATTATTTTTCTAAACTTCATGATTTTAAAGCTATTATTCCTATTTCAGCTTTACATAATGATGGAGTGGATAGAGTAATTGATGAGCTAATTAAAATTTTGCCAGAAGGTCCTTTTTATTATGAACCAGATCGTGTTACAGATCTTCCTTTAAACTTGCTTATAGCAGAAATAATCAGAGAAAAAATATTTTTATTAACATATCAGGAAATACCTTATTCTACAGCAGTAAAAGTGGAAGAAATCAGAGAAGAACCAGATAGAAATTTTCTTTATATTCAAGCTACAATATTTATCGAGAGAGATTCTCAAAAGAGGATTATTATTGGTAAAGGTGGAAAAATGTTAAAAAAGATAGGGACCTTAGCCAGAGAAGAATTAGAGTTTCTTCTTGGGAAAAAGATATATTTAGACCTCTGGGTTAAGGCTTTAAAAGATTGGAGAGAAAAAGAAACTTATATAAGAAGACTTGCCATTCCATTTAAAGATTAATTCTTTTTATTTCAACTTATAAGCCTCCTTTAATTTCTCTATTATATTTTTAAATTGTTCTAACAGTTTTTCTTCATTCTCAAGTAATTGTTTAACTCTTTCCGTATTTCCGCTATCATGTGCTTGTATAATTTCTTTTGCTGTTAAATGAATATTTCTATGAAGTTCTTCAAACTCTTTAAAGAAGGGTAAATTTTTAAGCTCTGCTCCTTCACCTTTATAAATCCATTTACCCATTTCGCAGGATTGATAATCACCAAGAATTTCAGGGTTAAGTTTGTCAAGACCCTTCAAATGAGCTTTCACTCTTAAATACAAGCGTTCATGGTCACTTTTGAAAATATCAAAAAGCATTTCCCTAAGCTTATGAATTTTTACAGATGTGGCTGAATGCCTTAAGTCTGAAGAGATCATTAAAAGTTGATATATAGATTTTCCAAGATTTTCTATTAATTCTTTAACTTTATGTGCTAAGTCAGCTACATTTTCTACATTTTTGGTGACTTCTTCACTTGCTATAGATTGTTCTTCTGTAGCAGCTGCTATTTGAGCTATAGCATTTTTAACATTTTCAGAGGAACTTACAATGTTATCAAGAGCATCTTTAACTTTATTCAATCCTATCAAAGCATCTTCCACATCCTTAGCAGTTGTTTCCATATTAGAAAAGGCTTCACGAGTTTCTCCCTGAATAGTATTAATTATATTAGCTATTTCATTAGTAGCGTTCAGGGTTCTATCAGCAAGTTTTCTAATTTCATCAGCAACTACAGCAAATCCCTTTCCATGTTCTCCAGCTCTTGCTGCTTCTATAGTAGCATTAAGTGCTAAAAGATTAGTCTGATCAGCTATATCTTTAATAAGTTGAACAATGTAACCTATTTCCTCAGCTCTTTTATTTAAGTTTTCTATTATATTTTTTAAAGCTTTAGTTTGCTCATTAGCTCTGGTTATAGTTACACCAGCTTCTTCAGACAATTCTTTGCCTTCAACTGCAAGATTAATGTTCTGAGTAGCAAGTTCAGCTACCTGATTAGCATTTTTAGCAATATCTGCTACAGTAGTAGACATCTCTTCTATAGCCGCAGCTATTTGAGAAGTTTGAGTTTTTTGAGTTTCTGCATTTTCTAAAATTTTATCTGATAACTCAAAACTCTTATCTATAGAATCTGATAGCCTTTGAGAGAAGTTTAAACATTTTTCATTTAGATTTGTAAAAAAGTTTATAAGCTTTTGAATGCTTCTTGCCATTCTTCCTGTTATATCAGTATAATCTTGATATTTTATTTCTACAGTAAGATCTCCCTCTCCCATTTTTTCAAGAATTTTTGCAAAATTATCCAAAGGTCTGTGTGTTATAATATAGGTTATATAAACTGACAAAAAGGCTCCTATGATTCCTAAAAGACCTAAGATGACATAGCTAATTTTAATTTTATTTATTAAAGAAAAAACGTCTTTATAAGGCATGGTTATTATTAAACCACCTAATAAATCTCCTTTATTTACTTTATGACAGGTTAAACATTTTTCTTCAGCTTTTAAAGGATAAAAACCTATTAAATTGCCATCTTTTTCTAAAACCTTTACCTTACCCTTTGATAAGAATTCTTTTTCTTCAGGAGTAGAAGGATAAAATATGTTTTTATCCTGTCCAAATTGAGAATCCACTTTTATTGTTCTTAAAATTTTAACATTTTTTAAAGTGCTTAGATAATAATTGCGAAGTTTTCTGTAATTTGGATTTGTCATATCTTTTACTAAAGATTCTTTTACAGCTTTATAATAGGTGGGTAAAGTTTTTTTCTTGGTTTGGTAAAGAGTTAGAGTATGAAGTGTATAGCTTGTAACTAATACGGTTATTATTACACCTATAGTGATTATAAAGATTAAAGGTAAGGTAAGTTTCCAACGAAGTTTAAGAGTTTTATCTAATTTTGAAAATAATCCCATTTTTTACTCCTTGCAAAAAATTAGTATTAAGAAATGTTTTATAACTCTATTTTATAGAATTTTGTTTTTAAAATCAATAGTTAAAAATAAAAAATTTTTAAAACATTTTGCAATTTAAATGAAATTTTTGTAAATAATTAAAAATTATGCAAAAATAGAAAGAAATATGCGGGAGGAGGGATTTGAACCCTCACGGGGATAATCCCCACCGGATCCTAAGT
>Ga0256842_1000232_pt1 | contig 49364 bp, 51 predicted proteins | sample 4559240metaG_FD_185973 | JGI IMG/M metagenome (GOLD analysis project Ga0256842, IMG submission 185973) | Hydrothermal vent microbial communities from Guaymas Basin, Mexico - 4559-240 | ecosystem: Environmental > Aquatic > Marine > Hydrothermal vents | place: Mexico: Guaymas Basin | collected... | reverse complement strand
TTATGCATTGAAAAAGAAGAAAGTGAGATTCCTTGGTTAAAAATATTTACAAAAGAGCCATATAGAGAACTTGGTGATATACCAATAGAATTAAAAACTAAACTTTGGGAAGCATATGATTTAATTGAGTATGAGATGAAATACTATTATAATCCAAAAAAAATAAATATGGCTTCGTTTGCAAATATTTTACCGAGAGTACATATACATGTAATGGCTAGATTTGAAGAGGATAGTTATTTTCCAAACCCAATGTGGGGAGAAAAACTTAGAGATTCTAAATTAAGATTACCAAATGAAGAAAAATTTCATAAAAAATTATTTATAGAATTAACAAATAAATTTTTAGATAGAAATAGAGTTGTAGTTTAAAATTACTCTATTTTTTTAATGGAGAAAAAGGTACTAAAGCAGAACCCCAAGTTAATCCACCACCAAAAGCATCTAACAACATCAACTCCCCAGCTTTTAATGAACCATTTTCATAAATGTCATTTATTGCCATTGGGATAGAAGCTCCAGATGTATTACCATACTTAGCGACAGTAACTACAACTTGTTCTTTTGTCATTTTAAGTGCATCGCCAACAGCTTTTATTATTCTATAATTTGCTTGATGTGGCACAAAATGTTTTATAGCAGAGCTTTCAATATTATTAACTTCTAAAATTTCCACAACATCTTTAGTTAAAGTTCGAACAGCAACTTTGAAAGTTTCATTCCCCTTCATTTGCATAAAACAAGAACTAGCTTCAAGTTCTAAAGAATCATGAGGAGAGCCAGTTCCACCATTAGGTGTCATTAATAGGTCAGCATAAGTCCCATCAGCACCAGTACTAACATCAATTATAGCTTCATCTTTGTTATTAGTAGCACTAATAACAGCAGCACCAGCACCATCACCAAACAATATACAAGTACCTCTATCTGTATAATCAGTAATAGCTGAAAGTTTTTCAGAACCAATTATAAGTATATTCTTTTTCATTCCAGATTCTATAAATGCTTTTGCAATAGAAAGTATATATACAAAACCTGTACAAGCAGCAGATATATCAAATGCAGTTACATTACCAAGTCCAAGTTTATTGGAGATAATTGTTGCCGTAGATGGCATACAGAAATAATCAGGTGAGATAGTAGCACATACAACCATATCAATTTCACTTGCAGGTATTCCACTTCTCTCTATCGCTAATTTTGCTGCTTCAACACCCATATCACTTGTTGTTTCATTTTCAGCTGCAATATGACGCTCTTTTATACCAGTTCTTTTTGTAATCCATTCGTCAGTTGTATCAACCATTTTTGAAAGATCTTCATTACTTAATATTTTACTTGGAGCGTAAGCACCAATTGAGCGAAATGCAGCATAAGCCATTAATTTTCCTTTAAATTATACTTTTGTAGTTTTTTTAATATATGTTCATTTACACCAGTATCAACATAAGCGATAGCTTGATAGATTGCATTTTCCATCGCTTTTGCATTACTTTTACCATGACTAACAATAGCACAACCTTTTATACCAATAAGTGGAGCTCCACCAACTTCAGCATAATCTATCTCTTTTTTAAGAAGTTTAAAAACTTTTCTCATTAAAAGTGCACCAGTAATCGCAATTGGTGATTTACGAATATAATCTTTAATTAATGCACTAATAGTTGAGGCAACACCCTCGGTAGTTTTAAGAACTAAGTTTCCTATAAAACCATCACATGTAATAACATCGCAAGACCCATTAAAGATATCTCCACCCTCAACATTACCGATAAAGCCATCAGAATCTTTTAGTAGCTTATGTGCTGCTTTTGTTACTTCATTACCTTTGGAATCTTCTTCACCATTCGCCAAAAGACCAATTCTAGGGTTTTGGATACCCATAACAGACTCGGCATAACATCCACCCATCAAAGCAAACTGTACTAAATGTTCAGGCTTACAATCAACATTAGCACCAACATCTAAAATAATTGAGCGACGACCTTTGAGGGTTGGCATAAAAGTGATAAGAGCAGGACGAGAAATCCCTTTTAACCTACCTAGCCTTAAAGTAGCAAGAGTCATGGTAGCACCACTATGTCCAGCCGATACTACACCGTCAGCTTCACCATTTTTTACTAAATCTACTGCTTTATAAATTGTACTCTCTTTTCTTTTCACAGCATCAGTAGCAGCATCACTCATAGATATTACATCATCAGCTTCTACGATAGAAATCTTATCTCTATAACGCTTAGGTAACATAGGTAAAATTTCTGATTTTTTTCCTACCAAAATAGGCTCAAATGATTTATTTTTAAGTGCGGCAATACAACCCTTAACAATTGGCTCGGGACCGAAGTCCCCACCCATTGCGTCAATAGCAATTTTTACCATTGACTATTTATACTCACCAGTAGTTGGGTTGATGTGGTGTGGTAATCTATAAGTTCCATCTGCATCTTTAACTGGTTTAGCTAAAGTAATTTTATAGTGAGTTCTTCTTTTCGCTGAACGAGAGTGAGAGACTCTTCTTTTAGGTACTGCCATAATTTGTTCCTTTGTTTTTATTTATTTATTTTTAATCTTCTGAATTTTCACATTTTTGGCAACTATGATAATCGCTTTTTATAAGTTCCATTTCAGAATTTAAAAGTTCATTCAAATCTGCCAAAGAATTAAATGATTCAACAACATCTATATCTAGATTATTTTCATCATCATAAAGACCATCTGAGATAAAAAATTCAACTTTTTCATCCACAAGTAGCTCAAATTCTTCGCCACATCTATCACAATTAGTAATAGTCGAGCCATTTAAATCTGCTTTTAACAAGATTAATTTGCCCGAATGATACTGTAAATAACCTTTAAAAATTATTTCATTAGATTTTATATCAAAATCCAATGGTGTTTTGTTTATCTTTCTAAGTACAACTTTCACAAGTAATACTTAAGAGATTTCTCTCTCTGAAAAGAAAAATGCAATTTCAATAGCTGCATTTTCAACAGAATCACTTCCGTGAACTGCATTTGCATCTATATTTTCAGCGAAATCTGCACGGATTGTACCAGCTTCAGCTTCTTTAGGATTAGTTGCACCCATTAAATCACGGTTAATTTGCATAGCATTTTCACCCTCTAAAACTGTTACAACAACTGGACCACTAATCATAAAATCAACTAAGTCATTGAAGAAAGGTCTTTCAGCATGTACTGCATAAAATGCTTCTGCATCCATACGAGATAGTTGAATCTTTCTTGTTGCTGCTATTTTAAGACCATTACTTTCGAATCTGTCTAAAATTTTTCCGATAACACCTTTAGCTACTGCATCTGGTTTGATTATTGATAGTGTTCTTTCCATCAAATCTCCTGTAAATATAAAATTAAGAACGAAATTATATCAAAATTAAGTTTGTTTAAGTTTAAAATGGTTGAATTTACCAAATGGTACATAAAATGCTATTAAAAATTCAGAGGTTATTTAATGAAATTTTTAGAAGAACTAAGTCTTAAAAATAAACTATATTTTCTTTTTATATTAATCACTACTGCTTTTATTACAGTAAGTATTATTACTACTATAAATATATCAAATATGAAGAAAAAATTAGATTCTTTATATTTTGGCTCTTTAGTCCCTGTAACAGAATTAAATAAGATATTACAAATATATAGCAATGATTTAACTAGTACTGTATATAAGGTTAAAAGCTCACAAATTAACAAGTTTCAAGCAACTAATAGTATAGATAATTCATTAAAGGATATAGATGCGATTTGGTACAAATATGAACATCATTTTAAAAGAGACTATGAATTAGAATATGTTGAATATGTTTCAACAGAGATAAAAGATATGAATAAATATATTAAAACCATACATAATAATTATAATAAAATTCCATTAAATAATATATCACTAGAAGAACTTAAAAAAAAGATTTTTAACATCAACTCAGTTATACAAAAACTTTTACATTATGAGATAGAAATGGCAAGATATGAAAGAATACATTTTTTAAATATTTATGATAACTTATTATTTACTATTATTATTGGTTTATCTTTTATAATATCTACTGTTTTATTTATCTCCTATTCTATTTTTAATACTATTCATAAAAATCAAACTGATTTAGAAGATACAAGTGAAAAGTTAACTCAAGCCAATAAAGATTTAGAAAGAGCATCTTATACAGATTCTTTAACAAATCTATACAATAGACGCTATTTTAATAATATCTACTCAATAGAGTTAAAAAGAGCAAAAAGAGATAATAGTTTTATCACATTTATGATGCTAGATATAGACTATTTTAAACAATACAACGATACTTATGGGCATTTGCAAGGGGATGAAGCACTAAAAATTGTAGCGAATACTCTTAAAGAAACGCTCCATAGACCAAGTGATTTTGTTTTTAGATTAGGTGGTGAAGAGTTTGGTATCATACTCACTAAAACAGACGAATTTAATAGTGCAAAAATAGCTCTTAATATTTGTAATGCAATAAAATCTAAAAAGATAGAGCATAAAAATTCAAAAGTGAATAATTTTCTTACTATATCTATTGGTGTTGTGTGCTGTAATGCTAGAAATTTATATGATGATAAAATACTACTTACCCTTGCTGATGATATGCTTTATGAAGCTAAAGATAATGGTAGGGATAAATATGTTATAACATCAAATATTAAACAAGCTTAAAAGAGAAAATAATGAAATATATTTTACAATTACTTATACTTACTACTATACTTTTTAGTAAAGATTTTTCTATTATTATAGAAAAACCATTTAATGATGTTTTGTTTGATGTTACAGAAGATTATGATAGAAAAATTAGTGCTGTCGGATTTACAAGAAACTATGACAACAAGAGTAATAATTCAAAAACTTATACTGATGCTTTTTCATATTTAAAAAGTGTCTCTTCTAATCATGGTTCATTAATGTATCTTACTAAAATTGATAAGTTTGGAAAAACATCTTTAAATAAAATTATAAATATTTCACAATTTGGTGAAGCAATTTCAGTTGTAAAAACACCATCAAATGGATACTTTATTGGTGGAGATACGAATGATGGATCTATCCTTATTATTAAACTAGATTCAGAAGCTCAAACTATTTTTACGAGAACAATTGGAACAAAAAATTATGATAGATTAAATGATTTAATCTCTCTTAGAGATGGTGGTGTGTTAACAATAGGCTCATCTATCACATCTAGATATTCATACGATAACATTTTTGAAACTGGACTAGGGTTAAATGATATTTATGTAACAAGATTCTCCAAGAATGGTCAAAAGTTATGGAGTAGAAAATATGGCACTCAATATGATGACCAAGGTATAAGTGGTGTTGAAGCTTCTGATGGTTCTATTATTATTGTTAGTACAACAACAAATGAAAATAATAAAGATTTAACACTAACAAGACTAACAGAAAATGGAGATAAGTTATGGTTAAAACACTATAAAGATATAAATAAAGTTACACCATATAAAGTGATAAAATTAAAAGATAACAATTTTCTACTATCATTTACACAAAAAGATGACACAAATAAAGAACAAATAAGATTGATAAAATTTGATCTGTATAAAAATATTTTAATTGATAAAGAGATATTTACAAATTATTCAAGTGGACTAAAAGATATAAAAGAGTTTAGCAATGGAAATATTATTGGTACTGGATTTATAAATGATACACAAAATACTGATGCACTCGTAATGATTCTAAATAATTCATTAAATCTTGTAAAACAAGCACACTATGGTGGTAAAAACTTTGATGAATTTAATGGGGTTACTATAACTCATAATTCAAAAGCAGTTGCAGTTGGAATTAACACAAGTGAAGATTCTCAAGAATCAAATATGTGGATAGTTAAATTAAATAGTGATGCCTCAATCTCACAACTACCGAAACAAAAATCAGATATAAATTTAGAGATTCAAAATAGTTTTAAAAAAGAGATTCAAAATAATAAACTATTTATAAAAGATGATTTAGACTTAGAATTTATAGATAAATCTTTGTATTTTAATGTTGGTGATTATAAACTTACAAAAAAACAAAAAGAGTTTTTAGACAGTTTTTCTAAAAAACTCATCCCTATTTTAATCAAATATAACAATAAAATTGATACTTTAGAGATAAATGGCCACACATCTAGTGAATGGGGTAATTTAGATTTTCAAAATAGTTACCTTAAAAATTCAAAACTCTCTATGAATCGTTCATACTCAACATTAAGCTATATATTTAGAAATCAAGATTCTAAAACACAAAAGATACTAAGTAAGATTATTAGGGGTAGTGGGTTCAGTTACTCTAAAAATATTAAAAACGGAGAAGATGAAAATCTTGATAAATCAAGAAGAGTATCTTTTAAAATTATTATGAAACAGTAGTTGTTTCCATAAAAATTATGGAAACTTTAAAATTAACTAATTAAAATTTGAAGCTCTAAAACATAAACGAATTTTATCTTGTTTAAACTTTTTATATAGTTTAAACTTTGCCTTTTCAAGCTCTTCCGAATTTAAATCTAAAGCACTAGACAACTCTTCATCAGAGATTCCTGCACTATCCATTGCAAATAATTTTAACTCTTTTTTAGTAAGTTTAGATTTTAGTACACCATATAACTCTTTTTCATTATCAGCTATATCTTCTATATCCATCACACAAAATTTACTTAATTTTTCTCTAAAATTATTCTCATCATTGTATTGTCTCCAAACACTATTTTCTAACATTATATTCCTTTATATTTTTTCTAAGATTTTTGTTAAATCTTTTGTATCTATGATTATATTTGCTTCTTTTCTTAGAATCTCTCTAGCACAAAAAGCTACTCTTGTTCCAGCATGTGCAAACATACTTAAATCATTCGCACCATCACCACATACCAATGTTTCAGCTTCTGTGATTCCTAAAATATTTTGAAGTCTAACTAACATATCACCTTTTGAGTGTGAGAACATCATATCTCCACCCACTAAACCAGTTAATTTTCCATCTTTTTCATGTAAAACATTTGAAAAATCTGCATCATAACCCAATATATCTTTTGCATAACCAGTAGCACTTCTAAAACCACCACTAAAGCAGATAACTTTAATACCTCTGCTTTTAAGTTCAGCTATTGTCTCTTTAGCACCATTCATATATGGTAATTTCTGACTTATTTTTTCAACAACACTAAAATCAAGACCTTCTAACAACCCTACTCTTTGTTGTAAAGACTCAAAAAAATCAAGTCTTCCACTCATAGCCTCTTCTGTTATTCTCGCTACCTCTTCACCGATTCCCAATTCATCTGCAAAAAAATCGATTGTTTCCCCATCCATCAATGTAGAATCAAAATCAAATACTGCTAATTTCAACATAAATTTTTTACCTTTTGATATAATTACGAAATTATACCCACTTATTAGGATTTTTCTTGTTTGACACTCTCATAAATAAACTTCATAACGAAACATATATTACATTAGAAACAACACCTAGCCACTCTCCACAGTTTACACCTATTATAAATAAAATAGAGGAGTTAGGTTTAGACAAACTTGTAGATGGATTCTCAACAACAGATAACCCTCTCGCTAAACTAAAATATAACTCTCTATTTGGAGCAAAAATGCTTCAAGATAGATTTAACAAGCCCGTAATTGCGACAATGAGTATGAGAGATAGAAATAAAATAGCATTACAATCTGATTTACTAGGTGCTAACGAGGTCGATATAAGAGCTATCTTAGCCCTAACAGGAGATCCTGCAACTATATCTGACCAACCACATGCAAAAGGTGTTTTTGAATCTGATAGCTCTTTATTACTTGATATTATCTCTTGTTTTAATTCTGGAATAGATTATAGTGGTAAGCCTCTTGGTGCTAAACCTAAAACTATACATCCATTTGCTGTTGTAAACTCTTTTGCAAAAAATCCTAAAACACTTCAAAAAAAGATGCAAAAAAAGATAAAACATGGAGCATGTGGAATCATCACTCAACCAGTTTATGATTTAGAAAATGCAAAACAACTGTTAGAATTAAAAGAAAATGCAAATAAAGAGTGTTCAAGTGAGCATAATGAAGCAGAACTTATCTTTGGAATCTTCCCAATTACAAAACTTAGAACTGCACAATTTTTATCTGCTCATGTTCCAGGTATAAATGTACCCCAAAAATGGATTGAAGAGCTAAGAATTGCAAATGGAAAAGGTGCTGATGAAGAGTATAAAGTTGGCTTTGAACTTAGTAAAAATCTTTTTGATGAACTAAAAGAGTTCCATCCTAAAATTCATCTTATGACAGCAAATCAATTTCAAGTTGCTAAAGATATTTTGGTTTAATAACTCCAACAGCACTATTTTTGTAATATTACATATCAATTTTTCCAAAAAGGAATCCCATGCGTGGTTATAAAGTTTTTGCTGGTTCTGCTAGTGTTGAGTTTGCAAAAGAGATTTGTCAAATTTTAGATGTACCATTGGCTAATGCTGATACTAAAAAGTTTAGTGATGGTGAAATTTCAGTACAAATTGCTGAATCTGTTCGTGGTCGTGATGTATTTATCGTTCAATCAACTGGTGCTCCATCTAATGATAATTTAATGGAACTTTTAATTATGACAGATGCTCTCAAGCGTTCATCTGCTCAAAGTATTACTGCTGTTGTTCCTTATTATGGTTATGCAAGACAAGATAGAAAAGCTGCTCCTCGTGTGCCTATTACAGCTAAACTTGTAGCTAACCTTTATGAAACTGCTGGTATCGATAGAGTAATCACTATCGACTTACATGCTGGTCAAATTCAAGGTTTTTTTGACATACCTGTTGATAATCTTTATGGTTCTGTAACTTTTGAACACTATATAAAAAGTAAAAATCTTAAAAATCCTATTATAGCTAGTCCAGATATTGGTGGTGTTGCAAGAGCTAGATATTTTGCAAAAAGAATGGGGCTTGATATGGTTATCGTTGATAAGCGTCGTGAAAAAGCAAATGAAGCTGAAGTGATGGGAATCATCGGTGATGTTGAAGGTTACGATGTTATTATGATAGATGATATGGTAGATACTGCTGGAACTATGGTTAAAGCTGCTACTGCACTTAAAAATAGAGGTGCTACTTCTGTTATGGCATGTGCTACACATGGAGTACTAAGTGGAAAAGCTTATGAAAATCTAGAAAATGGTGAGCTTGATGAGCTTATTATTACAAACACACTAGAAACAAAAGAACATAAAAAAATTAAAGTATTAACAGTTGCTCCTCTTTTCGCAGAAGTGATTCGTCGTGTTTATCATAATGAGAGTGTTAATTCACTTTTTACATAGGGCATTTATTTGAAAAATATTAGAAACTTCTCTATCATAGCACATATCGATCACGGTAAAAGTACTTTAGCTGATAGAATCATCCAAGAGTGTGGTTCTGTAACTGAGCGTGAGATGGGTACTCAGATGATGGATACTATGGAGATCGAGCAAGAGCGTGGAATCACGATTAAAGCACAATCTGTTAGACTTGACTATGTAAAAGATGGTGAACATTATATTTTAAACCTTATTGACACTCCGGGTCATGTTGATTTCTCTTATGAGGTGAGTAAATCTCTTGCTTCATCTGATGGTGCTTTACTTATTGTTGATGCAGCACAAGGTGTTGAGGCTCAAACTATTGCAAATGTTTATTTAGCACTTGATAATGACCTTGAACTTATCCCTGTTATCAACAAAATCGACCTTCCTGCTGCTGAACCTGAAAGAGTTGCTGAAGAGATAGAAACATCTATCGGAATCGATGCTACTGATGCTTGTTTAGTATCTGCAAAAACTGGTGTGGGAATCAGAGAATTAATCGATTCTATCGTGGATAGAGTTCCTGCACCTGTTGGTGACCCTGAGGCTACTACAAAAGCTATCATCTATGATTCTTGGTTTGACCAATACTTAGGTGCATTAGCTCTTGTTCGTGTATTTGATGGTCAAGTGAAAAAAGGTCAAAATATTAAGCTTATGAGTAATGGTGAAGAGCATCAGATTCTTGACCTTATGTACCCTCACCCAATGAAAAAAATCAAAACTAAAACTATTGAGTGTGGTGAGATTGGAATCGTTGTTTTAGGTCTTAAAGAGGTTGCTGTTATCAATGTTGGTGATACTATCACTGATGTAAAAAATCCAACTGCCAAGCCTGTTGGAACTTACGAACCTGCAAAACCATTTGTATTTGCTGGAATCTATCCAATAGATACAGATAAGTTTGAAGATTTAAGAGATGCACTTGATAAACTTCGTTTAAACGATTCTTCACTCTCTTATGAACCTGAAACATCAGTTGCATTAGGATTTGGATTCCGTGTTGGTTTTCTTGGTATGCTTCATATGGAAGTTATCAAAGAGAGACTAGAGAGAGAATTTAATCTTGACCTTATCGCTTCAGCTCCATCTGTTGTTTATAATGTATATCTTACAAATGGTGATATGGTAGAGGTTCAGAATCCTTCTCAACTTCCACCTGTTCAAAAGATAGAGAGAATCGAAGAGCCTTATGTAAGAGCAACTGTTATTACTCCTGCTGAATATCTTGGAAATATTATCACTCTTTTAATAAGCAAAAGAGGAACTCAAACAAAAATGACATATCTTAATGAAGATAGAGTTATGCTTGAGTATGAAATTCCAATGAATGAGATTGTTATGGATTTTTATGACACTCTAAAATCTATCTCAAAAGGTTATGCTTCATTTGATTATGAGCCTATCGATTTTAAAGTGGGTGACTTAGTTAAACTTGATATTAAGGTAGCTGGTGAGGCAGTTGATGCACTAAGTATCGTTGTTCCTCGTAATCAAGCACTTCCTCGTGGTAGAGTTCTTGTGAAAAATATGAAAGAGTTAATCCCTAGACAACTTTTTGAGGTAGCTGTTCAAGCATCTTTAGGTTCTCAGATTATCGCAAGAGAAACTGTTAAATCTATGGGTAAAAATGTTACTGCTAAATGTTATGGTGGTGATATTACTCGTAAAAGAAAACTACTAGAGAAACAAAAAGCTGGTAAGAAAAGAATGAAGTCTATCGGGAAAGTACAACTTCCTCAAGAGGCATTTATGTCAGTTCTTAAAATGGACTAACAAAGATTCTATTATGAAATGTTTATTGTGTGAGAGTTTTTCACTCTTACACATCTGCCCCACTTGTCAAGAACTCTATTTAACCCCTAAAATATATAAACGAAAGATTCTAAATAATATTGAAGTTATCTCATTTTACAAATATAATGAGATAAAAGAGTTACTTCATACTAAACATACCGATTTAGGATTCTACATATATAAGATTCTAGCAAAACTAAGTTTTACTAAATTTGCAAAAGAGTTTGATATAGATGAAAAGATTGTATCCATTGGTATCGATGACCATATAGAAAATGGATATTCTCATACAGCAATTTTAAACAACTCATTAAAAAGTAAAAATATAAAACCACTTTATAATAAATTAAGAGCAAAAAATAGAATCTCTTATGCTGGGAAAACTAAGGAATTTAGAATTCTAAACCCTAGAGATTTTAAACTAAATGAGTTTGATAATAATCATATAATTTTAGTTGATGATATTATTACAACTGGTTCAACTCTTTCACAAGCTATTCAAATACTAGAATCAAGTAATAAAAAAGTCATTTTTTGTTTAACTCTGAGTGATGTCAGTTTTGAATAAACTCTAAAAAAGCCCCTTTAAAAAATTTCCAAGTTTTTTATTTACCTCTTTTTTTATCTCATCTTCTATGAGTTTTTGAGCATCAATCTCTATCTTTGGTTCTTCTATATCACCAGTTAATTTAAGAGTTAAATGATTATTATTAGCATTGATATCTATTTTAGATTTTATCTTTTTAGTTTTAGTATTTAGTTTAGTATTTTTAGTGGTTATTGAAGAACTATTTGATTTTAAATATAATGAAGATAGAATCTTCTCTTTGTTAATTTTAGCATTAACTCTACCCTTAAAATTTTCTCTATACAAATCAATCCTTGCATAATTTTGCACTAAAGTTAAAATATGATTTTTTATAAATTTTCCATCTTTTAGTGTTCCATTAAATATACCATTCTCTTTTGCTAAATTATAATCTAAATTACCATTTAAGTATGAGTTAAATAGTTCAGGATAGATTAAAATTTTGGATATATTTAGAGTTTTTATAGAGTATAAATCAGCATGTAAATCATCATTATGTACTTTTAAATTTATCTTTCCACCTGCTATTTTTGAGTGCATTGTTAAATCTAAATCTTTTGCTTTATTAAACTTTCCATTAGCTATCATTGAGCCTTTGAGATGCCTATCACTTATAAAAAATAGCTTATCTAAGTTTGGTACTATTGCTATATAATCACTATCAATAGAACTATCTTTCAAGTTTATTCTAGCTCTATTTATATCAAAATTTGCAAGTGTTGATTTTAAATTTAATTTTGTATCAGCTATATCACCATCTATTTTTGTTTTTGTATTTAATTTAAAAGTTGTTATTGGCATATTAGTTTTAAACTTATAAGCCTTTGTTATATACCTAGAATCAACTAAACCATTTTCAATACTTGAAATCACCACACCCTTTAATTTAGATTCTCTTAAATCACTCATATCTACATTTAAAGAGAAGATTCCATCTGCAAAATTTGCTTGTTTAGCCATATATAATACTTTTGCAAGTTTTAAATTTTTCATACTTGCTTTTAATGAGATAGGTTCAAACTCTTTTAAATTCAAAATAAATATAGTATCAGAATCTGCTATATCACTTTTTCCATCAACAACTAAATTACTTTTATCACCTTTTACTTTTCCATCTAATTTAAAAGAACCTCGAACATCTGCACCAGTTATTGGCTTCAACACTGCCAACTCCTTTACATCTACTCCATAAATCGCATCTATTGCCATACTCTCAGGAATAATTTTACCCTTGGAACTTAAACTTGCAAAATTAGAATCAAAATGTGATATATAGTCTATACTTTCACCTTTTAAATCAATATGTGTATTAGAATTAAATTTTGTTTTAGGAATTTTAACATCATAAATATTTTTCATAATCTCTAAATTTATCAAACCATTTGATAATTTTATATCAGCTATACCTGCTAAATTTTTAGGCTCAAGTGATGTAAAATTAAGTTCAATATCTAAATCAGATGAAGCATAACTTGGTTTCTCTAACATATATAAAAGTTTTTCCAACTTAGCTTTTTTTATACTTACTATTGCACTTCTAGGCTTAAAGTCAACTAGCTCTATTTTATAATTAGTTTTACTTTGTGCTATATCTGATTTACCATCAATCAACATAAGATTTCTAGAACCTTTAACAAAACCATCAGTAGAAAATACTCCACGAAGAGAGCTATTTGTGATTGGTTTTAAGAGTGCTAACTCTTTTACATCAATACCATATTTTACATATATTTTTAATGGATTTACTACAACCTTACCTAAAGAGTTTATTTTTGCTAGGTTTGAATTTAAAATATAGTTATAAATTATATTATCATTTTTAAATTCTGCTTTTAGATTCATATTAAAATTTGTATTTGGTAAAGTAATATTAAAATCTTTTTGCATTAAAGCAGTATCAATTTTTCCATTCTTAGTTTGAAAAATTAAATTTCCATCCAATTTATGTAGAATTATATTTTTAAAATTTATCTTTACATCTATCTTCCCATTTAGATATTTTTTTTGTTCAGCCATATATAAAAGTGTTTTTAAATCTGCTTTTTTTATATCTGCAATAATTGAAATTGGATTAAAATCTTTTAACACTATTTTATATTTAGTATCACTATTAGCAAAATCACTTTTCCCATTAATACTCATTAATGCTAAATTACCTCTTACTGAGCCATCTGTATTCAAAGAACCTTTTAACTTAGTATTTATAAGTGATTCAAAAGTTTCTAATTTTTTTAATTTAATTCTATACGCTATATCAAAAGCTTGATTAATTAATGAATAGTTTCCTTTTATGTGTATGGTATTATTAGAACTAATCTCTAAAATTAATTCAAATTTACTCATATCTAATGCGAATAGTTTAAGCTTAGTATCTAACATTATTTCTTCTTGAATCTTCTCTTCAATTATAGGCTGAACTATTGAATTACCAAATGATGTGAATAAAAACCCATATATACAAATTAATATTGTCACTATTATTCCAATAAACCACACAAATATTTTCATTTATACCTCTAAATTTTATTTTAAGTATATTATTTGCTAGATTAACATCTAATTAATCAGTTAATCAGTTAATCATTAAAAAAATCTATTAATAAATCTATCTAAATTTTTGTTACCTATATACACAATTTAAACAATTCTTAATTAATATACTTAATAGTTATAATAAGTATTAAGTAATAAATTGTTATTATCAATATTGTTAATGGACACCTAAACAAAGTTGAGAATAACAACTTACTTATGGTTAGCTATTCTCAATAAACATTATTAAATAGGAGAAAATATGTCACTTTCAAGAAGAGAATTTCTAAAAAGTTCAGCAGCAGCATCTGCAGCAGCAGCTGTTGGTATGAGTGTACCAGCAGAGTTAGAAGCAGCAGCAACTGAAGCTGAAGGTAGTTGGAGATGGGATAAGGCAGCTTGTCGTTTCTGTGGTACTGGTTGTGGTATCATGATGGCTACAAAAAATGGTAAAATTGTTGCCGTTAAGGGAGATCCAGCTCACCCAGTAAATCGTGGTCTAAACTGTATTAAAGGTTATTTTAATGCTAAGATTATGTATGGTGCAGATAGACTTACTACACCTTTACTTCGTCAAGATTCAAATGGTAACTTTGACAAGAAAGGTAAATTTGCTCCTGTAACTTGGGAAAGAGCTTTTGATGAGATGGAACTTAATATCCGTAAAGCATTAAAAGAAAAAGGTCCTGAGGGTGTAGCAGTATTTGCATCTGGACAATATACAATTATGGAAGGTTATGCAGCTCAAAAGATGATGAAAGGTGGATTCCGTTCAAATGCTATTGATCCTAATGCTCGTCATTGTATGGCTTCTGCAGTTGTTGGTTTCTACCAAACTTTTGGTATTGATGAACCTTCTGGTTGTTATGATGATATCGAACTTACTGATACTGTTGTATCTTGGGGTTCAAATATGGCAGAGATGCACCCGATCCTTTGGTCTCGTGTAACTGATAGAAAACTTTCTGATCCAGATCGTGTAAAAGTTATCAATATGTCAACTTATAGACATAGAACTTCAGATTTAGCTGATATTGAAATCATCTTTACACCAAACTCTGACCTTGCAATGTGGAACTACATCGCTCGTGAAATCGTTTATAATAATCCTGATGCTATTGATTGGGACTTTTTAAAGAAAAATATCATTTTTGCAGCAAGTCCTGTAAATATGGGTTATGGTTTAAGAAGAGCTGGAGAGAAATCTCTTATGCCTGTAAGAGCTGATGGTTCTGCTGGTAAATATAGTGCAGCAGAGATGGAAACTATTAATCATGAGATGGTACATGTTGTATCTGAAAATGAAGCACCTGCATTAAAACCTTATGGTTACAAAGCTGGTGATAAAATGGTGAATAAACCTGCTGGTTTAAAACACTGGGAAATCTCTTTTGAAGAGTATAAAAAATTCCTAGATCCATATACTCTTGATTATGTAGCAAAAGTATCTAAGGGTGATCCAGATGAAGATATTGAAGAGTTCAAAAAGAAACTTCAAACTTTAGCTGATTTATATATTGAAAAAGGTAGAAAAGTAGTATCTTTCTGGACAATGGGGATGAATCAACATACTCGTGGTACATGGGTAAATACACTTTCTTACAATGTTCACTTTATGTTAAATAAACAAGCACTTCCAGGTTCTGGAGCATTCTCACTAACTGGTCAACCTTCAGCATGTGGTACTGCTCGTGAAGTTGGTACATTCTGTCACCGTTTACCAGCTGATATGATGGTTAAGAATCCTAAGCATAGAAAACATACTGAAGATGGATGGAAAATTCCACACGGAACTCTAAATCCTGTTGGTAACCAACATATCATGAAAATTCACCGTGATATTGAAGATGGTATTGTAAAATTTGCATGGGTAAATGTTTGTAATGCTTACCAAGATTCAGCATCTGCTACTCACTGGATTAAAGCTGCAAGAGAGATGGATAACTTTATTGTAACATCTGATGGTTATCCTGGTATCTCTGCTATGGTATCTGACCTTGTTCTTCCATCTGCAATGATTTATGAAAAATGGGGTGCTTACGGTAATGCTGAGCGTCGTTCTCAACACTGGAGACAACAAGTTTTACCAGTTGGTGATGCAATGAGTGACACATGGCAATGGATGGAACTTTCAAAACGCTTTACTGTAAAAGATGTATGGGGTCCATACACACTAAGAAATGGTAAAAAACTTGCTGATGTTCGTGATGCTGCACACAAAATGGGCTACACTGATGACACTACTATGTACGAGATTCTTTATGCAAATGAAAGAGCTAAGCAATATAAAATTGACTTAAACTCATTCCCTCAAAAAGGTTATGATAACTCTGACTGTAATGGTGATAGTAGAAATGTAACTGGTGGTGATGGTAAAGTTGTTAAAGGTTGTGGATTTATGGTTCATGAATACCTATGGGAAGAGTATGCTTCATTTGGTCGTGGTCATGGTCACGATTTAGCTGACTTTACTACTTATCATAAAGTTCGTGGACTTAAATGGCCAGTTGTTGATGGTAAAGAAACTCAATGGAGATTTAATGCTAAATATGATCCTTATGCAGCTAAAGCAGTAGCTAAATCTGGTAATGGTTCAACTCATGCATTCTATGGTCCTCTTGCAAAAGCCTTAACTCAAGGTAATTTAATGGGAATCACAGATAAAAAGAAAAAATCTCTTAAAAATAAAGCAAAAATCTTTGCTAGACCTTATATGGAGCCACCAGAAGTACCAGATAAAGATTATGATACTTGGTTATGTACAGGTCGTGTACTTGAACACTGGCACTCTGGAACTATGACTATGCGTGTACCTGAACTTTTCCGTGCAGTACCAGAAGCATTATGTTATATGCATCCACAAACAGCGAAAGATAAAGGGCTTAAACAAGGTGAACTTTGTTGGGTTGAATCTCGTCGTGGTAGAGTAAAAGCACATGTTGAAACTCGTGGTAGAAATAGACCACCTCGTTCACTTGTATTTGTTCCATGGTTTGATGAAAAAGTATTCATCAATAAAGTATGTTTAGATGCAACTTGTCCTCAGTCAAAACAGACTGACTACAAAAAATGTGCTGTAAGAATTTACAAAGCATAATTTAAATTAAAGGTAAGGGAAGTATCGTTTTGAGCGAAAACAGACCTAAAAAAATGAAAAATAAACAACCGTTAAGTGACAGAAGAAAATTTATTTTAAATATGGCTAGAGGCGTAGGTCTTGCTACCATAAGTGGTTTTATATGGAGTGCATATATTGATGAGGCTACGGCTTCACAATTACTTCTGAGACCACCTGGGGCTATAAAAGAGGATGATTTTTTAAAAACTTGTATCAAATGTGGGCTATGTGTTGAAGCTTGTCCTTACGATACACTTCTACTTGCTAAACCTGGTGATCACAAACCTCTAGGAACACCTTATTTTGTTCCTAGAGAAGTTCCTTGTTATATGTGTCCAGATATACCTTGTGTACCAGTATGTCCTACTGGTGCATTAGATGAGTCTAGTGTAACAACTGACGATAAATTAGATATAAACATCGCTGATATGGGATTGGCTATAATTGATAAAGAAAGTTGTATCGCATTTTGGGGTATCCAATGTGATGCTTGTTATAGAGCTTGTCCAATTCTTGGAAGTGCTATAACAGTTGAGTATATAAAAAATGAAAGAACTGGTAAACATGCTTTTCTAAGACCCGTTATACATGCTGATGCTTGTACTGGATGTGGTTTATGTGAACATGCTTGTGTAACTGAAAAACCTGCTATATTTGTCCTTCCTCGTGAAACGGCAACTGGTAAAGCTGGTGATTACTATATTAAGGGTTGGGATAAAAATGATGAAAAGCGTTTAGAAAATGCTAAAGAGATTAAAACAACCACTGAATTAAGTAAAGAGAGTGCAATTGACTCTTTAAATAATAATCTGGAGGATTTATACTAATGGCAAAGCTATGGAATAATTACAGATATCTTATTTTAAGAAGATTCACTCAAATTAGTATTTTAGTTCTTTATTTTGGTGCTAATGCTTGGGGATGGACTATGCTTATGGGCAATCTTAGTTCATCTAAAATTTTCAATGTTATCCCAATGAGTGATCCTTATGCTGCTTTGCAAATGTTATTTGCTGGTGCAGCTATGGCTACCGACCTTCTTATTGGTGTAGCAGTTGCAACTGTTTTCTATCTTTTGATTGGTGGTCGTGCCTTTTGTAGTTGGGTTTGTCCCATCAATATGGTTACAGATTTAGCTAATTTTACAAGAAGAAAAATAGGTATGGATAAAATCAAAGGTGTTAAACAACCAGCCTCTCGTAATATACGATACTGGGTTTTAGCACTTAGTTTAATTTTATCATATTTGCTAGGTGTAGCTGCATTTGAGTTTGTATCTCCTATATCTATGGTTCATAGAGGAATTGTGTTTGGTTTAGGATTTGGTTGGTCAGTAATGGTTATAATTTTTCTTTTTGACCTATTTGTACTAAAAAATGGATGGTGTGGACATATCTGCCCACTAGGTGGATTTTATTCACTTTTAGGAAAATTTAGTCTTATTAGAGTACAGCATAATGAAGAAAACTGTACTTTATGTATGAAATGTAAAAATGTTTGCCCTGAGAATCAAGTATTACATATGATAGGTAAAGAGAGCCTACCTGTACTTTCTGGTGAATGTACAAACTGTGCTAGATGTATCGAAGTATGTGATGATGATGCCTTAGAATTTTCTATAAGAAATATGGCAAAGAAAAAGAAAACGGGAGAGTGAAATGAAAATAATTAGTAAAATAACAATTGGTTTAGCTACTGCTACACTACTATTTGTTGGATGTAGTGAAAGTGCAAAATCTGAAGCTACTGCTCCAGTAAAAAAGCAGGTGATTAAACCTACAATTAATGAAAATTCTTTAGGTTTAAGAAAGAAAACATTATATGATGAAAATTTAGTTCCAGTTAAAACTAACTATAATGATGGTTATACAGGAAGTGGTTTCAAAATAAAAAGAGCATTCCAAGATGCTCCACCAATGATACCACATGACACAACTGGCTTATTACCTATTAAAATTGGTGATAATCAATGTTTAAGCTGTCATATGCCAAAGGCTGCTGCTGAGGGTGGTATAGGTGCAACTCCAATTCCATCATCACACTTCACAAACTTTAGACCAACTAGCTCTTATGCTATTAAAGGTGAAAATACTTCAAGTGAAAAGTTAGCACATGTATCTATTCAAAAACAAGATAAACTTGTTGGTGCTAGATTCAACTGTTCTCAATGTCATGCTCCTCAAACTAAGGGTGCATTGAATGTTGAAAATAACTTTGAAGCAGATTATACTAAAAAGAATGGTGCTTCACAATCAAGTTGGAATGGTACTAAACTAATGGAAGGTATCAATACTTTCGAAAGTAGTAAGTAGTATATGCAGAGAAGAGAGCTTTTTAGCTTTCTCTCTTCATCCATCAAGGGTGAAAAGAGAGAAAAAACTTTACCTATAACAAGACCACCTTATTATAATGATATAGATGCCTTTGGTAGAGAGTGTCAAAACTGTGACGGTTTATGTGCCACTTCTTGTCAAGAGCATATAATTATTATATCTGAAGATAAAACCCCTAAAATTGACTTAAATTCGAGTGGATGTACATATTGCGATGATTGTGCAATTGCTTGTAAGTCAGATGTTCTCAATATAGAAGATAAACAGTTACTTGGTTTAGATATCATTATAAATAAATCAAACTGTATGAGTTGGAAAGGTATTATGTGCTTCTCCTGTAAAGACCCATGTTTTGAGGATGCCATAGAGTTTAAAGCTATGTTTATGCCAACTATAAATATGGAAAAATGTACTTCATGTGGGTTTTGCATTAGTAGATGTCCTACTCTTGCGATAGAAATAAAAACAAAAGAAAAGGAAAAAGATGAAATTATTACTAGCAATAATCCTGTTTAATATAACATTATTTGCAACTACTATTCAAAAGCCAACCGATCAATATATAGCTGATGGAGCTGTTATCGATATGATAATAGATGAAGACAAACTTTATGCTGCAACATCTGCTAGTTGTATAGATATTTTTGATATAAAAAGCAAAAAAATTATAGAAAAAATATCTGTAACTAAAATCAAAGATTTTATGGGTGATGAGATAGATTCTAAGATTTACTCTGTTGATAAATTAAAAGATGAGATTCTAGTTTTATCTCTAGGTAAAGGTGGTGCTAGAAGAATCCATATATATAAAAATAAAAAACTAAATTTAGTTATACCTACTTCTAAACATCTCTATATTGCTAAAGCAAAATTTTTAGATAAAGATAATGTTATTTTAGGTCTCTTGAGTAATGATATTGTATCTTATAATATTAGAACAAAAAAAGAGAATTGGAGTGTGCAAGCTTCACTATCAAAATTTTCAGATTTCGTACTTACTGAAAAAAAAGATAAAGTTATAGTAGCTGATGAGAGTGGAGATCTTCAGATAATAAATACAAGAGATGGTAAACATCTAAAAACTCTCTCAGGTGAGAATCTTGATAATGTTTTTAGAGTAGATACAAAAAACGGTATCATTGCTACTGCTGGACAGGATAGAAGAGTTGTGGTATATGATGCCAATTCTGCTTACTACAAAATTTCATCATTTATGATATATGCTGTCGGTTTATCTCCAAGTGGTAAAATAGTAGGTTATGCAAGTAATGAGAATAATGATGTAACACTGTTTAAAACAAATACTAAATCAACAATAGGTGTATTTGGTGGTAATAAAATTACACTCACAAATATACTGTTTAAAAATGAGAATGAGTTTTTTGTTTCATCTGATGAAAAAACAATCAACTATTATAAAATTAAATAAAGGTTTAAAATGGTTTATAAAGAGAGTGAATTTTTTATAGAAACTGAAGTTCCAGAGAATGAGTTAATTATATCAAGAACGAACTTACAAGGTTTAATAACATATGCAAATGAAACATTTTGTGAGATTAGTGGATATAGTGAAGATGAATTAATAGGAAAATCACATAATATTGTTAGGCATCCAGATATGCCAAAGGTTGCCTTTAGCGATTTATGGGAAACCCTAAAAAATGAAAAACAGTGGAAAGGTTTTGTTAAAAATCTAAGAAAAGATAAGGGTTTTTACTGGGTTTATGCCATAATATCTGGTGTTTATAAAGATGGTGAGTTAGTTGAGTATAAATCACTAAGAACACCTATCTCTTACGAAGACAAACTAGAATCTCAAAAATTATATGATCAAATGAGAGAAAAAAGTAACGAAAATATAAGAAAAGTAATTTACGAATAAAAGGAAAATTTTATGAATGTATCAAGTATAGTAGTTCAATGTTTACCAAAATATGTTGAAGAAGTTGCACAAAGCTTAAAAGATTGTGAAGTATGTGATTATCATCTACATGATGAGAAAGGTAGAGTTATTATCACAATTGAAGGTAAAGGTGTTGGTGAAGAGTTAGAGAAACTTAGAGTTGTTGAAGCTATCCCTCATGTTATATCTGCTGATATGCAAATGGCTTACAGTGAAGATGAATTAGATGAGCATATGGAAGTGATTAACAATCGTGATGCTGTACCTAAAATACTACAAGCTGATGCTCAAAAAGTAAATATTGATAGAGTTGGCTACAATGGTGACTTGAAAAAAAGAGAAGATTTACTTGCCTTTACAAAAGAGTTTGATTCAGCAAAACAGAGAGAAGAGTAAAAGATGGCAGTAGTATTTGAAGCAAGAATCAAGATGGATGATTTGATGTGGTATATAGAACTTCAAGATATGACTGATGGAAGATTAACAAACTGTAAAGATTTAGAAGAATTTTCTAAAAAAGTTCAAGAGTTTGGTGATGATTACGGTGGAAATATTGATGAAGTCAAATGGCTAAAAGATGGTGATGTACCAGAACAAGCTATGGATGAGATTCGTGTAAAAATGGCTGAGCATAGAACTGAGATAGAAGAGGAAACTGGTCAAAAAGTAACTCCTATTGTAGAAGAAGATAAAGTATAAATGAAAGTAGCCAATGCTATTGTAACAGATAAGTATTTTGAGCCAGATGAGATAAAAAAACATCTGGCAAATGTGGAATATATAATATTAGCTGCACCAGCTCCATCACATTTTAAAAATAATCCTATCCACTTTACTATCTTTTTAAATACTGAAGATAAATTTTCTCAAGATATTAAAGATGCTATTTTAGATAAATTTCTTGATGAAAATAAGATTACTAACCCTATCGAAGTTATGAGTCAGCTAATGCCTGTTGGATTTTCTATGAGTCAGCAAGATACTCCTATGCCTTTACTTCTTGTAAAACCAGAAGACCAAAAAAGTATCCCTTATGCTGTGATGCATGTTATGGATTTTTTAGCAGATTCTGAAAACTTTTTTGAAGCAAAAAATGAAAAACTAACTGGCTGGAGTTATAGCTACAACTAGTTTATGTTAAAGAGATAGTTTTTCTATCTCTTTAACACTTTTGACTATCCCCTTAGATAAATTTATATAAGAATCTTCATTTATCAATATATCATCTTCAATTCTAATCCCAATTCCACGATATTTTTTAGGTATAGTTTTATCATTTTTATTACAATATATTCCAGGTTCTATTGTTAAAACCATCCCTTTTTGAAGAGGAATCTCATCTCCATTTTTATACTTATAAGGATTCTCATCATGAACATCTATGCCCATCCAATGCCCTATCCCATGTGGATAATATTTTTTATGTTTTTTATCTTTTAAAAGCTGTTTACATTCACCTTTTAAAATACCTAAATCTATCATCCCCTTACATAATAATTCTTCTGATTTAGTTTGCAAATCACTCCGTTTAATATTAGGCTTAATCATATTTATAATCTTTAATTGAACATCTAAAACCATATTATAAAGCTCTTTTTGAGCATCACTGAACTTACCATTAACTGGTATTGTTCTAGTTATATCACTAGCATAATAATTATACTCACAACCAGCATCAATAAGTATCAAATCATCGTCTTTAAACTCTTTATCATTATCTATATAATGTAAAGTATTGGCAGAGTTACCACTAGCTACAATAGATGTATAAGCATCACTATATGCTCCATTCTTTTTAAAAATATACTCTATTTCTGCTTGTAATTGATACTCGTTTTTATCTATCTTTTTTGATTTCATCACTAAATGATGTGCTTTTTTTGTTATGCTTATAGCTTTTTCAATTAAATCTATCTCAGAATCTGATTTTATTAATCTCATCATCTCTATATCTAAGGCTATATTTTTATATGTAGCAATTTTTTTAGAGTATTTTTTAATTATTTTTATTTTTGAATAATCTAATTTAAAATCAAAATATAAATTTAATGAAGATTCCAACAACTCCTCTATTTTTTTAGAAAAAGTTTCTATAAAACAAATTTTATCAACCAAAAATCTTTTTTTTGCTTCAACTTTACCTAATCTAGCCCCATTCCATAACTCAAGTTTAGGGTCTTTTTTTTGAATAAATAAAATAGTTTTAGTTTTTTTCCTCTTTTTAATAATAACTAAACAAGAGTTATCCTCTTTAAAACCAGTTAGATAATAAAAATTACTATTTTGTCTATATGGAAATTCTGTATCATTTGAGCGAATCTTATACTCTGCACTATATATAACTGCTACACTATTTTTAGATAACTTACTTGCTAAAATCTCTCTTCTTTGTTTATATTCACTCTCTAGTATCAATTACACACCTTTTTAATCCATATGCTTGATTGTAATAATACTTCACTTAGAGCATTATTTAAAGCTTCTACACCACCATTTGCATCTAATGTTTTTGCATCTATTTGTGAACTAAAAGTATTTGTTGAGATAACCTTATTATTTTTAGCATCTATTAGAGTTAAACTTATCACTACATCTGCATAAGATTTAGTTTCTTTATCAATAAAATGTTGAACAAATTCTTCAATATTTGTTTCTAATATCAAATCACTATTACTTCTAGATTTAGATATTAAAGCATTTTTAAATATCTTAGAATCTCTTAATATTCTTAGAAGTTCATAGCTTATTGCATTACTTGGTGAGATTGACCATTGAGATTCTGTATATGAAAACTCTTTAGTTTTATCTAAAACATATCTCATATCATTTGACATCAAGGCATTTGAACTAAAAGCATGAGATATTTTAATAGACTTATCTTTACATGATCCATTTATCCCCTTTATATGCTTCATATCTGAATGAACTCTATACTCTGTAACAAATGGATATTTTAAACTACACCCTGCAAATATAAAAAGCACTAAAGCAAAAAATATTATCTTTATCATCACTATTCCCCCGGACCTTTTTTAATCTCTTCTTGTTTAAATAAAATATCACTTGGACTTCTATTATGATGTTCTAATGTAGCATCTACTTTTATCATCAACTCTTGCATCTGAATAAGAGTAGTATTTATAGTAGGTATAACATTACTAGATATATCTTTTATATTAAATTCACCACTAGATATAGCTCTTTTTATCTCATCCATTGAACCTCTAATCCCTAAATAACTATTCATTATAGATTCAAAAGATGTAGAAATTTTATCTTCCCACTCTACACTTTTATTTATAAATTTATCTACATTAGGTGTTAATTTATTAAGCTTATCAGTAAAATTATCAATATTTTCTGCACTTGCTTGAAAATGATTTACAGTTTTATCATCTAACATTTTTTCTATCTTACCCATAACACTAGCTGTTCTTTGTAGTAATAATTTTACCTGTTCTTGATTTTCATCATTTAATAATTTTTGTGTCATCTCAAGTGTATTATTCAAACCTGTTGACACACTGCCAATAGATGATTCTATGTTTTCTAAAAATGATGGCTCTGTATGTATAGATGGATACTCTTTACTCTCATAAACAAATGGTTTAATTTTATCAGCTTTAATTACACTAAGATTTATATAACTTAGCCCAGTAATACCTTGTGCTGTTAATTTTGCAACAGTATTATCTTTAACTGGTGTTGTTTTTAAAATAGTTATTAATACCTCTACCTGCTCTTCATTATTTGGATTAATACGAATCTTATGTACTTTCCCTACACTTAAACCCCTGTACTTAACAGGTGCATCGACATTTAATCCGAGAACAGATTCATCAAAACATATACTATATATTTTTATCTCTTGATTTGATGTTGGTTTTAGTAGCCAGTATACAAAAGCTATCATCATTGCAATACCTACAAAAACTATAAATCCAACTAAACCATAATTTACTCTATTATTCATTCTCAGCCTTAATAAATATATGTTTAAAATCACTCTTTATAGAGTTAATATTATCTACACTTCCCTCATATGCTATAACCTTATGATCAATAATAGCAACTCTATCTAAAGTATCATAAATCGATTTTAAATCGTGTGAAACCATAACTATTGTTAAGTTTAAAAGTGAACGAAGTTTTAATATAAGCGTATCAAAATCTCTTGCAGAGATTGGATCAAGTCCACTAGTTGGTTCATCTAAAAAAAGTAGTTTTGGATCCATAGCTAAAGAACGAGCAAGTGCTGATTTCTTTTTCATACCACCACTTAGTTGTGATGGATAAAGATCTGCATCACCAGATTTTAAACCTACGAGATTTATTTTAAACTCTACAATTTCATCTATCATTTTTTCAGATAAGTCACTATACTCTATAAGTGGAAGTGCTATATTTTGAGCGATTGTTAAAGATGAAAATAATGCTCCAGCTTGAAATAAAACACCCCACTCTCTTTTTAATTTTTGTGAATTTTCATAAGATATATTACTTAAATTATTTCCTAAAATCTCTATATCTCCACCATGATACTCTTGAAGCATAACCATCTCACGAAGTAAAGTAGTTTTACCACATCCACTTGGACCAAGTAAACCATAAATTTCACCCTGATTAATTGTAAGATTTAAACCATCATGAACTACTCTCTCATCAAAAATAGTTTTTACATCCCTTACTGTTATTATAGGTTTCATTATATCCCCATATGTGTAAAAATTATAGAGAAAATCGCATCACAAACTATAACTGCAAAAATTGCTTCAACCACACTTTTAGTTGTATTAAAACCTATACTCTGCGTATCATTTTTTACTTTTAATCCTCTATATATGCCGATAGTAGAAATTAAAAAAGCAAAAAATGGACCCTTAAATATACCAATATAAAAATGTTTAATATCTACTGCTGTGCTAAATCTATCTAAAAAAAGTGTTGCTGATATATCCAAGTCCATATTTGCGACTATCATACCACCAATAATTCCCATCATATCTGATACAAATATTAAAATAGGCATCACCAACATTAAAGCGATAATACGAGGTAAAACTAAAAAAGCATATGGGTCAAATCCCATAGTTCTCATAGCATCCAACTCTTCTGTTATTTTCATCGCACCTATTTGTGCTGTAAAAGCAGATCCACTCCTACCAGCTATTACAATAGCAGTGATTAAAGGAGCTAATTCACGAAGCATAGAGATTCCAAGCATATCCACTACAAATATATTTGCACCATATATCTTTAGTTGAAATGCTGATTGGTAAGCTACTACTAGCCCTATTAAAAAACTTGTTACAGATATGATTCCAAGAGCTTTTATTCCACTCTCATTTATCTCAAACATAATCTCTTTAATTCTAATATTTTTAAATGATTTGAGATAGTTTAGTTTTGCTAATCCAACCTCTTTTAAAAATAAAATAAAAGATAAAAAATCAAGAAATGATAAATAAACTGACTTACCAGTTGAGACAAATATCCCATTAGATTTTTGTTTTAAAACCTCAGAATCTTCTTTTTTTAATTTTACTAATTGTAGTGTGTCAAGAATATCTTTGGTTAAATTACTATAATTTAGTATCACCTCAAGCGAACTAAAATCTTTTTGCAAAGAGTTTATAAACAATGCACCAGCAGTATCTATAAAAGATAATTTTCCCAAATCTATATATATTTTTTTTATCTGTGAAAAATCAGTTTTATTTAACTGATTCTCACATATTGTAATTTTATATAGATTTAATTCTCCAACAAACTCAAGATAGATGTTAGAATCTTCTTTTTTTATAGATAGTATCTCTTTAGGCATCTAAAATCTAAAAATCTCTTTCTAAAAGTTTATTCACTTTTAGTATAGTTAGGATTCTTCCCTCTTGCTTGCCAACACCCTCTATCATACTATCATCTGAATCTATTGTATCAGGTGCTGGACCTATATCACCCTTGTTAATTCTAATCGCCATTGTTAATCTATCTATAACAAAACCAGCAACTTCATCACCCTGTTTAAGTACAAAAAATCTTGTCTCTTCATTATGATTCTTAGCACTTAAACCAAATTTAACACGAAGATCTATAAGAGGTATTACTGATCCACGAAGGTTAAATACACCAAGTATATATTGTGGAGTTTGAGGAACTCTTGTCCAACCAATAGGTTTAATAATCTCTTGAATACTTAAAATTGGAACAGCATACTCCTCCTCTCCAATAATAAATCCAACTAATTGAACAATTTCATCAGAGTGATCAACCTCTTCAGTAGCTTTCTGATTTTGTTTATTAATAATCTGTTTTAATTTATCACTCATTATAAAAACTCCGATTTAAAATTAACATTTCTCTGAACTACACTAGATAGGTAGTCAGCAGAATATGGCTTAGTTATGTATTCAACCATTCCAGATTCAACACCTCTCATTCTATCAGCCTTACCAGTACGAGATGTAACAGCAATTAGTGGAAGATTTTTATATTTATTATATTTTTTAATCTCACCAGCAAGTGAATAACCATCCATTCTTGGCATCTCAATATCTATAAGCATCGCATCAAAATTATGTTCACCAGATTTTAGAGTATTTAGTGCTTCTTGCCCATCATTTGCTTCTACAAGTGTTATACCTAATGGCTCTAATGCTTTTCTCATTATCATTCTATCTGTTTTAGAATCATCAACTATCATCACTTTGTAATCACTAGCTTTTGATTTTTCATTAGTAAGCTTTGCACTATTATTTACTTCATTTACAACTGAAGCTTTTACACCTCTTGCCATCTGCATAAGAGCTGCCACATCAACAATTAATGTAACACCACCATCACCTCTAATAGTAGCCCCAGCAATTCCCTCTATACCTTTTAAATATTCACCAAGGGATTTAATTACAATCTCCTCTTGACCAATAAGAGTATCTACTATTAAACCAAGTTTACTTGAACCTAATCCTAAAACAACTACATAAGCATGTTCACTAGAATCTAAGATTCTTTCAACTTCAAAAATATCACCTATATGAACTAAAGATAAAACTTCATCTCTAAGTCTCATAACAGAACGATTCTCAACTGTATATATCTCATCTTGAGAGATTCTAACTGTCTCTAGAACAGAAGCTAATGGGATAGCATAATGTTCCTCTTGAACCCCAACAAGAAGTGCTTGAATAATTGCAAGTGTTAATGGAATCTTTAATTTTAATGAAGTTCCAACACCAATTTCACTCTCAATATCAATAATACCATTTAATTTTTCAATATTTGTTTTTACAACATCCATACCAACACCACGACCAGATACATTTGTTACCTGTGCAGCTGTTGAAAAACCTGGTTTAAAGATAAGAGTAAAAGCCTCTTTATCGCTCATAGAATCGGCTTCTTTTTCTGTTATAATCCCTTTTTCTAATGATTTATTTTTAAGCATATCAGCATCAAGACCCTTACCATCATCATCAATCTGAATAACAATAGCATTTCCTTCATTATACGCTTTTAGCTTAATAGTTCCCATCTCCTCTTTACCAGCAGCAACACGATCAGCTGGCATCTCAATACCATGATCACAAGAGTTACGGATAATATGAACTAAAGGATCACCAATAACTTCAACTATCGATTTATCAAGCTCTGTGTCTTCACCAGAAATTTCTAGTTCTATCTGCTTATTTAGTTCACGAGTTAAATCACGAATCATTCTAGGAAATTTATTGAAAACTTTTCCAATTGGTAACATTCTTGTTTTCATTACAGCGATTTGAAGATCAGTTGTAACAAGAGAAACAATAGAAACTACTTGATTTAGCTCCTCTAAAAACTCTTCACCCTCATATCTCTCTTCAACATCATCATTTATTTTAATAAGTCTATTTTTAGCAAGAACAAGCTCACCAATAAGATTCATTAAATGATCCAGTCTTTTTACATCAACACGAATTGTTTGCTCAACTGGTGCTGGAGCTTTTTTTACAGGTGCTGCAGCTTTCGCATCATCTTTTGTATCTTTGCTTGGTGCTGAAGTTGGCTTAACTGGTACAGGAGCTTGAGTAGGAGTTGGTTTTGGCTCCTCTTTTGGTGTTTCTTGTGGCTTTGATTCCTCTTTTGGTGTTTCATCTATCACTGATGGAGCACTTGGAACAGCTTCACCAGATGCTATTTTAGCTGCTCTTTTTGCCTTATCTTCCTCTTGACGAGTATTTAATAGTCTCTCTATCTCTGCTTCAATCTCATCAGCATCCATACTATCATAATCTAACTCATCTTCATCTTCTGCTTCAACTTCTACAACCTCTGATACCTCTTTAACAACTGGAGTCTCAACTACGACAGGAGTATCAACTTTACCATCTCCACCACTACACTTATCTAATTTTGCTACACAATCAGCTACATCAATTCCAGAATCTGCACTAGTATCACGAATAGTTTCTAAAAGTGCTTTCATTAAATCAACAGATTCTAAAATAACATCCATAACATCAGGTGTAATAAGCAAATCACCATGCCTAGCTTTATTTAGCACATCTTCCATATGATGTGTCAAGTGTGTTAAAACATCAAAATTTAAAAATGATGAAGCACCCTTAACAGTATGTGCAACACGGAAAATTCCATTTAATAACTCTAAATCTTCAGGTGTAGATTCCAACTCAACTAAATCATGATCCAATTGCTCTATAAGTTCAAAAGATTCAATTAAAAAATCTTGTAATATTTCTTGAAATTCATCCATTTTTACACTCCCTGCTTACTATTTTCACTTACGATTCTTGATATCTCTTCATAAAATAAACTTCCATCAAATTTAACTAAATATCCATCAGCCCCTGCTTCTTTCCCTCTACCTTCACTAAAATGATCACTTATAGATGAATTAAATACAATAGGAATATTTTTAAATCTATCATCTTTTTTAACTTTATCAGCAAAATGAAAACCATCCATTCTTGGCATCTCTACATCAGAAATAATTACCCTTAAATGGGATGATAAATCACTCTGGTAAGTTTCATAAAGGTTTTCTAGCTTTTCTAATGCATCTTGACCATCCGTCGCTTCAACAACTTTAAATCCCATCTTATGTAATGCTTCTTTTACTATCTTTCTAGCAGTAGAGCTGTCATCAACTGCAAGTGCAATACCTGTAAAAGTTTCGATATGATCACCAATCTCATCTAATTCTGGTTCATATAACCCTAACTCTTCAACTACACTCTCTAAGTCAAGAATTAAAAGAACACTATCATTCTCTATTTTAGTCACACCTGTTATCTTAGAACCATCTAATGAACCTGAGCCACTAACAAAAGTTGATGGTTCTATGTCATTCCAATTAATTCTTCTAATCCTTTTTGCTTCATGAACGATAAAACCAATAACAACATTATTAAACTCTGTAATTATAACTCTTCGGTTTTTTTCAACCCCTTCTGGTTCAGCAATACCCATCCAATTAGCTAAATTAACAACTGGGATAACTATACCTCTTAAATCGAAAATTCCCTCTATATAGTCAGGTGTACCTGGCAGTGCAGTTAACCTTGGTAGACGAATAATTTCACGAACCTTTGAAACATTTAGACCATATATACCCTCATATACCCTATTAGCTTCTTGCTTGAATATACGAAAATCAACAAGCTCCATCTCATTAGAGCCAACTTTTAGTGAGCTATCATCCATCTTCACTACCCTTATAGAATAATTTTTCTCTTAACAATTCTTTATCTTTTGAAGAGTTTACAATAAAATATCTTTGATTGCAAGCAAAAGCACCAATATTTATATAGGTAAATTTATCATAATTTATTGTTTTATTTTGATGATAATGACCCTCTATAAAGTAATCACAGTTATATTTATATAAACATCTTTTTGATATAAAATCTTTAAAACCTATAAAATCTTTACAATCATTCTTTTTATCCAAATAATTATCTAATTTATTTAAAAGAGCTTTATCAAACAGTTTTAAAAATTTAAGTACAAATCTATTTCTTACAATTTTAGTATATATTTTATAACTTAAGACACCATCAAAATCACCATGAGCTAAAGCTATTTTTTTATCATTATACTTACATATAATTGGTTGCTCAAAAATTCTAAATACTTTAACATTTGGAAAAATAGTTTTTAAATTAAAATCGTGATTCCCCTCTAAATAGATAACCTCTATTTTGTTAGATATATCATTGATTAAAGAGATTATCTCCTTATTTATTTCTATACTAAGTTTAATTTCACCAAATAAAGCATCAAAAATATCTCCCATAAGGATAAGTTGCGTTGGTTGAAGTTTATTGGAGTGTATATCTTTTATAAAATTTTGAAGTTGTGGTCGTTGAAGTGAAAAATGTGCATCTGCTACTACAAATGCACCATTCTTTAGTTCTATATCACTATGGTACATAAGCTATATTTGGAATCCCTGTACTCTCATTAAGCCCCATCATAAGATTAGCATTAACAACTGCTTGAGAAGATGCACCCCTCATAAGATTATCTATTGCACTAGAGATAAAAAGTATATTGCCCTTTTGTTTAACATAAATATCACAAAAGTTAGTTCCAGCTACATTTTTCATATCTACTGGATTTTTAGAGATTCTAACAAAAGGGGAATCTTTATAAAAATGCTTAAGAATCTCAAAAGCATCAAACTCACCATTTGTTTGTATATATATAGATGACAACATCCCACGAGTTACAGGAACTAGATGTGGAACAAAATTCACTTCATCAAAATCTACACCTATTTTTTGAGCAATCTCAGGTGCATGTCTATGCATTAGTGGGTTGTAAGCAAAAAGATTATCATTTACATTTACAAAATGAGTAACTTCACTAAGTTTTTTTCCAGCTCCACTAACTCCAGTTTTTGCATCTACAATAATTGGTGTGTTTGCAACTCTTTTTTCCATAAACGGTAAAAGTCCTAGAATCGCTGATGTTGGAAAACACCCAGGATTTGCAACTAATGTTGCAGATTTTAGTTGCTCTCTAAACATTTCAGGAAGTCCATATACAACATGCTCTAAATTCTTAGAATCAGTATGTGAAGTATAAAACTCCTCATATATATCTTGTGGAAGTCTATAATCAGCAGAAAGATCAACAACCTTTATTCCAGATTCTATAAGTGGCTTTACATAAGCCATAGCAGTTTTATGAGGAAGTGCTAAGAAAATAAGTTCACATAATGAAGATGCTTCAGATATATCAGCTTTTAAAACCTCCATATCTACCACACCGTTTAATGATGGGTGAAGTTCTCCAAGAGTTGTATTCCCACTAGAGTTTGCTACATATAGAAGATTAAAATTTGGATGATTAATTAAGATTTTAACAAGTTCTAAACCTGTATATCCACTTGCTCCAATTACTCCAACATTAGTGACATTCAAAAACTATCTCCTGATATTTAACCTCTTGAACCTCATACTCTTTTACAGCATTTGGAAGAATGATTTTCACCTCATCATCCTCCTCTTTTCCAATAAGCTGTTTTGCTAAAGGTGAATTAAAAGATATTAAACCCATATTAGGATTAGATTCACAGCCACCAACAATAGTATATGTAAGCTCTTCATCTGTATCTAAATCACATAAAACAATTGTGGAACCAAAACTAATTCTAGTGTGTTCTAATTCTGAAGGGTCAATAATTTTAGCACAACCTAAAAGTTCAGCCAACTCTATAAGACGACCATCAATTAATCTTTGTTGCTCTTTTGCAGCATGGTACTCTGCATTCTCTTTTAAATCTCCATGCTCTAGTGCTTCTTCTATATCTTTAACTGTTTGAGGTCTTTTAATCTCTTTTAAATTCTTTAGTTCTACTTGTAATTTTTCATATCCAAATAGTGTCATTGGTTCTATTCTGTCCATAATTATCTCTTTTAATATTTGTTTTTATGATTATAGCAGATTCTAGGCTTGTAGTTTTATTAATTCCTCTTTTATTTTAGCTACATGCTCTTTTACTCTTACCTTTTCCCATACAGCTTTTACTATACCCTCTGGATTTATAATTAGAGTTGTTCTAACGATTCCCATATATTCTTTTCCATAATTTTTCTTTAATTGCCACACACCATATTCTTGCAACATATCAGTAGATTCATCACTTAAAAGTGTAATTCCCAAATCTTTTTTTTCTATAAAGTTTCTATGTTTTTTTGTACTATCAGCACTAACACCTAAAACTATCGCATCCAAATCACTAAAATCAACAACTGCATCTGTAAAATCACAAGCTTCTGTTGTACATCCAGCTGTATTATCTCTTGGATAAAAATATAAAACTATCCACTTACCCTTTAGATCTCTAAGACATATCTCTACATCATCTTGATTTGGTAAACAAAAATCTATCGCTTTATCATCTATTTTTAACATCTTTTTTCCTTTATTTTTAATATACAAACATAAGCATATAAACCCATATGCCTGTTAATGAAGTTGCCACAACTGCCAAAAATGTCACCTGTCCTGCTTGTTTATGCTTTTTTAATTGAAGCTGTTTTTTAGCCATCAATAGTGTAGTCGCCCATATAATAATAGTGATAACTGATATAGCAATATGAAATACTAAAACAATAAAAGCATAATTATGTTCAACACCACTGCCGTGCATAAAACTCTCAAAACCACCACTAAGCCTAACACCAAATTCAAAGTAAGTTAAAATTACAACTGAAACTAAGAATATAGTTCTTTGAGCAATAGCATGAGCCTTATATTTTTTTGCACGAGCTAAAAAGATAGCTCCAATTAAAAGCAATGGTAATAATGCAACAATAATTGTCACTATATCCATAAATATAGGAGCTCTTGTTCCTAAAAAACCTGTATGAAACATATAATCCATTCTAACTCTCTTTTTTACTTAATTTTTTATATCTGTAAGCATACCAAGAACCTAGTAAAACTAAAAGAAACATAATTAATATAGTTATCTGTTTTAAGTAATCATGAAGTAGCTCTTGATTTTCACCTATAAAATATCCTAACATTGTAAGTATCAATGCCCAGATTCCAGCACCAAGGGCTGTATAAGCTGAAAATAATGCTAAATTCATACGAGTAATTCCAGCAGGGATAGAGATAAGCTGTCTGATTCCTGGAATCAGTCTCCCTATAAAAGTCGAAATTGCCCCATGTTTTGCAAAATAGTTGTCCAGCTTATCTAATGTACTCTCTTTTATAAAGAAGTATTTTCCAAATTTAATTAAAATTTTTCTCCCTAGAAGAAGTGCAAGGTAGTAGTTTATAAATGCACCAACCAATGAACCACTAATAGCACTAGTCATAATAAACAAAATATTCATCTGCCCTTGAGATGCTAAATAACCAGCTGGAACTAAAACTATCTCACTAGGAAATGGTATAAAAGAACTCTCTACACACATAAGTAAAAATATCCCCAAATACCCCCAGTCAAAAATCAAATCTACTAAATCTTGTGCTAACTCTTTTATCATTTAGAATCCTTTTTATTTATATAATCTTTCACATCTTCTATCATCTGCTTTGCTACATCAGAACTAACATACTCCATCAATGCCTTACTTTTTTTCTCTAATGGCTCATCTAAAATCTCTAAAAATTTATCTGCCAACTCATCACCCTCTCTTTCACACCAACCCAAATCATTATCTACTATAAATTTTGCATTATAATATTGATGATCTCCAGCTGCATAAGGGTATGGGATATAAAAACTTGGTACTCCATTTGTTGTAAGTTCCCAAAGTGTACTAGCACCTGCTCTACTTACTGCTAAATCAGATTCAGAGATTAATCTTTCTATCTCTTTTGTAAAACCATATAGCTCTACATCTATTTTAAGATTCTCATACTCTTTTTTAACTCTATCAAAATCATTCTCACCAGCTTGATGGATAATTTTAATACCTCTCTTTTTTAGTTCAATACAAACATTCAATGCCAAATCATTTATAGCTTTTGCACCATGTGAACCACCTAAAAATATAATAGTTTTTAGTTCACTTCTAACTCTTGCATTATCATAAAAACTTTTTTTTACAGGGTAACCTTTGATTATAGAATCTTCTCTGTAAGCAGATATAAATCTTTTTGCATAAGGTTTTAAAAGTGAATTTAATCTACCCTCAACTGCATTTTGTTCATGTATAAAAAGTGGTATAGATTTACTCAAAGTTGCAAATGATGCTGGAGCAGATGAATAACCACCTACACTATATGTAGCATCAATTTTTTCTTTTTTTAAAATATCTCTTGCACTTAAAAATGCTTTAAATACTTTAAAAAGTGCTTTTAGTTTTCCTAAACCTTTTTGATTTACAACCCCAGTTGTTTCTAAAAAATAAACTTTTGAAAATAGACTATTCACTTTAAAGTATTTTTGATCTTGCCCATTTGTAGAGCCAATAAAAATAGCTTCGTCACCATTTTCAACCACTGCTTCAAGTAATGCTTGAGCAATCATAAGATGCCCACCAGTTCCACCACCAGTTATACATATTTTCATATTTTATTTTCCATATTTACTTTTTTGGATGCCATTAAAATCATCCCTATCGCTATTGAAGCAGCTAATGTTGCTGAACCACCATAACTTAAAAATGGAACTGATATACCTTTAATAGGTACAAGACCACTTATCCCATAAGCATTTACTAAAAAAGCAAAAGAGAGCATAAGACCAGCACCTACACTAAAAAGAAATGATGTTTCATCTTTTGATCTATTTGCTATTTTAAATATTCTAAGAAGCAAAGATAAAAAAATAACTACAACAAATAATACACCCATAAATCCAAACTCTTCAGCCAACCCAGCTAAAACAAAATCTGTATGAACCTCACTTAAAAACCCTAATTTGAATGTTCCATTTGCCAATCCAACTCCTAAAAAACCACCATTGTGTATTGCATTTAAGGAGTGTCCTATCTGATATGGTTCTGCTTCAACAGGTATCCTTAATTTTTCTGCTATAAACTCTGGGCATATCTCCAAAACACTATTTTGTGCTAAAGACCACCATGATAAAATACGATCTATTCTATGCTCTTTTGAAAATATAGCAAAAGCAAATACTCCCATTGCCATCATAATTAAAACACTAAAAAATTTAAAACTACTTCCTGATAATAAAAGCATAGTTAATAATGTAAAAGATAAAACAACAACCTGCCCTAAATCATTTTGTACAAAAGCAATAATAAATACTGCTCCTATAAAAATTATTGCATATGGGAAAAATCTCTTAAACTCTTTTTCTAAGCTCATACCACCATGATGCCCTAGTTTTCGTGAGAAACTCCAAGCCAGAAAATAGATAAATCCAACTTTAAAAAACTCAACAGGAGCTAATGAGAAACCAAATAGTTTTATCCATCTTTTTGCCCCACCAACTGCTGTTACAAAAGTTTCTGGTAAAAATGGCATAGCTATCATTAAAATTGTTGACCCTATAAAAAGGGTAAAACCTATAATCTTTAGCCATTTATCGGGATTTAATTGTGCTAAAATCCAAATAATAGTAAGACTTAAAAAACCAAAAGCAGCTTGTCTTATTGCAAAATGGAACTCATTTACTTTAAATAGTAATGTTACATATGCAGATAGAGTATAAGTTAGTATAATTCCAGTAACTATCATTATTGCTACCAAAATAAATAGTTTTCTATCTGCCACAATAAGCCTACTTAATTTTATTGATTTTTAGTACAAATTCAACTTCTGCTTGAGAAAGATATAACTCTCTTGCAATAGTTTCTAAAGAGACACCTTGCTTATAAAGAGAGATGATTTTTTCATCATCATTTGAGTTTATAGATGATGGGATAGAAAACTGTTTTACACCTGTTTCTATTGATGATACTCTTGATTCTATCTTTGCATCAATAGCATTTATATTATCTTGTACTTGTTTTAATCCCAAGGAGATTGGTCTAACCATATCATAAACACTTCTCTCTATCTCTTGATAAATCTCATCATCACTCATCCCTTCAGTGTTCTCTTGAATAATTTTTTGAGTATCTTGGATATTCTTTTTTAAGTAAAATATCTCACGATTCAAATCCTCTACAACACTAGCAATTGAGTGAATATTTTTATTATAATCTGCATCTTTAGTATAAACATAGTAAAGAAGATAAAGTATAACTCCAGCCATAAGAACAACAATATACTCTATTTGAAAAACCTCAAAATTCATCTACTCGCTCTCGCTTCTCTAATTAGTACTCTCTCTCTTGCTGTCATATAAGCACCCCATTCTCTCTCATCTCTCTCATGTATTTTTACTATTTTTGCCAAACTTTCACTTTGGGCTATAAAAAATATACCGACATCTCTTTTTGGGTGAACTGGCATCTCTACTCGTCCATAATATTTCATATCTTTTTCTAAAAGTTTCTCTTTTAAATTAAAATGTTCAAAACCTATCGATTCAATATGTGCTTCGCTACTCAGTGATACTCTAATAGGTTCTTCATCTTTTAAAAATCTCTCTAAATTATCTATTTTATTATGCAATTCTACTATCAAGTTTAATAAAACAGGATCTGTTTCAGCTGTTTCACCTCTAGCCTTTGCTAGTTTCAACCATTGATTTATTGGATTATCATCAGCTTCATTTAGTTGTTGAAACTCTCTATTATAAGATTCTGCATCTACATTCTCTTGAGAAAAAACCAAACTTATTGGTGCAGGAACTAGTCTAGGCGACATTAAATAGCCTTATCTAAAACAATAAAAATAAAAAATGCAACTCCAAGATAACCATTAACTGTAAAAAATACTCTATCTATTTTAGTAAAATCTTTTCTAACTAAATAGTGTTCATATGAAAGCATAATTGCACTAAGTATAACTGCAATAAATGCAAACTCACCAAGCCCAGCAACCCAAACAAATAAAGCCCAAAAAATTACACTTAGCATATGAAATAGTGAAGATATAAAAAGAGTCGCTTCTGCTCCATACTGTGATGGGATAGAGTGAAGATTATTTTGTTTATCAAACTCCATATCTTGTAGAGAGTATAAAAGGTCAAACCCTGCTACCCAAAAAATTACACCTAAACTAAGCATAACTGACCAAGCAGGGATAGTAGCACTAACAGCTACAACACCTGCAATAGGTGCTAAACCAAGAGAGATTCCAAGAACTATATGAGCTAACGATGAGAATCTCTTAAAATATGAATAGCCACCAAGAATCACTAAGATAGGAAAACTCATATAAAAAGCAAGAGGATTAATCATATAAGCCACAGCTATAAAAACTAAACCGTTTACAATAGAAAAAAGTAAAATAGAAGTTCCATTTAATCGCCCATCAACATTTGGTCTATTTTTTGTTCTAGGGTTTTGAGAATCTATATCTATATCTGCATATCTATTTAATCCCATCGCAAAATTTCTAGCACTTAGAGCAGCCAAAATACCCATTAGAAGTAACCAAAAACCAAACCACCCATCAGCTGCTACTATCATCCCTATAAAAATAAATGGGAGGGAAAAAATAGAGTGTTCAAACATCACTAATTCATTAAAATCTTTTAACTTTTTTATATATTTTTGCAACTTTTTACCTCTTATAATAATAATTCAATATTGAGATAGATTTTATCTAAATATATGTTAAAACCAAATATTTAGATATAGTTTCAAAATGAATTTTAAAATAAAACAACTTGCAATCATCGGAGCAACAGCATCAGGAAAAAGTGATTTAGCAATAAAAATTGCTTTAAAAATTGATGCTTTTATACTAAGTATAGATTCTCTAAGTATCTATAAAGAGATAGATGTTGTATCTGCAAAACCATCAAAAGAAGAGTTAAAAATAGTTAAACATTTTGGAATAGATGAGATAAATCCTAATCAACATTTTAGTGTTGATATATTTATAGATCTGTATAAAAAAGTTATTTTAGAGTGTCAAAAAGAGAAAAAGAATCTAGTTATAGTTGGTGGAACATCTTTTTATCTAAAATCATTAATAGATGGTTTATCTGAGATTCCAAAAATAGATGAAAATATAAAAAATATAGTAAAAAATAAACTTACAAATTTAGAAGAGTGTTACAAATTTTTAACTCTAAAAGACCCAATATATATGAAAAATATAACACCAAACGATTCTTATAGAATAGAAAAGGCATTACTAATTTATGAAGCGAGTAAACTTACACCAAGTGAATGGTTTAAACAAAATCCACCAAAACCAATTATAGAGAATCTTGATATTTTTAATATCTCTGTAAGTAGAGATATTTTAAGAGAGAGAATCTCAAAAAGAAGTAATAAAATGTTAGAGTCAGGACTAATAAATGAAATTTGCTATCTTGAACAAAAATATACAAGACTGCCAAATTCTATGGGTGCGATAGGGATAGTGGAAGTATTAGAATATCTCGATGGAAAAGTTACAAAAGAGGAGATGATTCAAAATATCTCAACCCATACAGCACAACTAGCAAAAAGACAACAAACTTTTAACCGTACACAATTTAAAAAAATCATCTCTGCACCTCTTGAGGATTTAGAAAAGATTATTTTAAACTCTATTCAACTAACTTAGAGTAACAAGAGGCTCTTCTATCTCGAAGAAGTCCCCAATACTCTCTTTGTTTTTTATTCTCTTCTAAATCATATTCAGCATAAATTATCTCCTCTTTATCACGAGAAGCTTCAGCTATCTTTTTACCTGTATAGTCTGTTATGAAAGATGAACCATAAAATGTAAGTTCACAACTCTCACCCACCTCTAAACCTATACGATTTGCAACTACTACGGGAACTGTATTTGTAGCTGAGTGTCCCATCTGTACCCTTTGCCAATGCTCCATAGAATCTAAATGAATCTCAGGTTCACTCCCTATCGCTGTCGGATAAAAAATAATCTCTGCACCCATAAGTGCCAAAGCTCTTGCAGTTTCACAAAACCACTGATCCCAGCAGATTCCAACACCTATTTTTCCATAAGCAGTATCGTAAACCTTAAAACCAGAATCACCCTCTTTAAAATAAAACTTCTCCTCATATCCTGCACCATCTGGTATATGAGTTTTACGGTAATTATCCATTATAGTTCCATCAGAATCTACAACAACAAGGGAGTTAAAATAATCACTCCCACTTTTTTCAAAATAACTAACTAATATAACCACATTTAACTCTTTAGCTAAATTTGAAAACTGTTTTATTAGTTCGTTATTTTTAAGTGGAGATGCCCATGCAAAATATTTTTTATCCATATCTTTACAAAAATACAATCCACTAAAAAGTTCTGGTAAAAGTATAATTTCAGCACCATTTTGAGCAGAATCTCGAACCAATCTTTCAGCATTAGCTATATTAGATTCTTTGTTCTCATCCATACCCATCTGAATTGCTGATACTTTTACCACTATTTACTAACCTCTACCAGTAATCTCTATAAGATGATAGCCAAATTGTGTTTGAACTGGACCATAAACTACTCCAACATCTCCACTAAAGATAGCCTTGTCAAACTCGGGAACCATTTGCCCAGGACCAAATTTACCTAAATCTCCACCCTTTGCACCTGATGGACAGTTTGAGTGTGCTTTCGCCATATCATCAAATGATGTCCCATTTTCTATCTCTGTTTTTAACTCATTACATTTTGCTTCACTATCTACTAGTATATGTTTTGCTGTTGCCCATGCCATTATTTTTCCTTTTGTATTTATATTTGAATTATAGTGAAATAAAGTTCTCTAAAATCTTAAGTCCATTCTCATGACTTTTTTCTGGATGTGGTTGAATCCCAAACACATTTCCATGAGCTACTGCTGATGTAAACTCATAACCATAAAAAGTACGACCTATAATATCCTTTTCATTTGCACAATTAACATGATAAGTATGCACAAAGTAAAGATAATGCTCATCATCAAGATTCTCAAATAGTGGATGTTTCTTAGTAAACATACGATTCCAACCCATATGTGGAATCTTTAGTTTCTCCTCAAATTTTGAAGAATCAAAATGTGTAACTTTCCCTTTAATGATTCCCAGCCCCTCATTTTTTCCAAACTCCTCACTACTCTCAAAAAGAAGTTGCATCCCAAGACAGATTCCAAGCATATATTTCCCACTTTTTGCATACTCTCTAAGTGGCTCTATCATACCTCTATCTTTTAAATGTTCCATAGCATCACCAAATGCACCAACACCTGGTAAAATTAATTTATCATACTCTTTAAATTTTGCTGGATCACTCTCCACAACTGTCTCTTCACCCAATTTGGCAAATGCATTTTGAACACTCGCCAAATTTCCCATATTATAATCAACTATTGCTATCATCTGTTTTCACTTTTTTAAAATCTTTTAGACTCATATTATTAAATGTAATTGTAGCAAAGGATAATAAAACTTGACATAAGACACTTTAATAGTGTAAAATTACAACATTAAAATAATTAAAACCCTTTCCTGCAATAAAATCCCAAAATCTAAAATTAAGGTACTTACTTTATGAGTGAAAACAATTCACAACAACCTCGCAAAAACACAAATTCTAAACCACACAAACAAAATAATAAATCTCGTTCACATACACCAGTAAAAGGTGCTACAATCGATGAGCTTCGTACTCAAAACATTGAAGTTTTAGTTGCTATGGCAACAGAGTTAAAAGTTGAACACCCTAATGAATTAAAAAGACAAGATATTATCTTTGAAATTTTAAAGGCACAAACTGCTCAAGGTGGTTTTATTTTATTTAGTGGAATCTTAGAGATTATGCAAGATGGTTATGGATTTATCCGTTCTATTGATAAAAGCTTCAACGAATCTATCAATGATGCTTATGTATCAAACACTCAGATTAAAAGATTTGCACTAAGAAATGGTGATGTTGTAACTGGTCAAGTTCGCCCACCTAAAGATCAAGAGAGATATTATGCTCTAATTAAGATAGAAGCAGTAAATTCACTTCCACCAGAAGAGAGTAAAAAAAGACCTCTATTTGAGAATCTTACACCTCTTTATCCTCAAGATCAATTAAAATTAGAGTATCGTGAAAAAGGCTTAACAGGTCGTATGATGGATTTCTTCTCACCTATTGGTAAGGGTCAGCGTGGTCTGATTGTAGCACCTCCAAGAAGTGGTAAAACAGAACTTCTAAAAGAGATTGCTCACGGAATCACGCACAACCATGCAGAAGTTGATTTAATGGTTTTACTTGTTGATGAGAGACCTGAAGAGGTTACTGATATGGAGAGAAGTGTTAAGGGTGAAGTTTATAGTTCAACTTTTGATATGCCTGCTAAAAACCATGTTAAAGTTGCTGAAATGGTTATCGAAAAAGCAAAAAGAAGAGTTGAGTTAGGTCGTGATGTAGTTATTCTACTAGATTCTATCACTCGTCTTGCTCGTGCTTACAATACGGTAACACCATCAAGTGGTAAGGTTCTATCTGGTGGTGTAGATGCAAATGCTCTTCATAAACCAAAAAGATTTTTTGGTGCTGCTAGAAATATTGAAAATGGTGGAAGTTTAACTATTATCGCTACTGCACTTGTTGATACTGGAAGCCGTATGGATGAAGTTATCTTTGAAGAGTTCAAAGGTACTGGTAATATGGAAGTTGTTCTTGACAGAAAAATTGCTGAGAGAAGAATTTTCCCAGCTATCGATATTCTTAAATCTGGAACTCGTAAAGATGAGTTACTTCTTTGCAAAGACACACTACAAAAAGTATTTATCCTTCGTCAAATGTTACATAAACAAGACAATGAGGTTGAAGCTCTTAAATTCATCTATACTATGATGGGTAAAAAAGCTATAAATGAAGAATTTTTAGAAAGTATGAATACTAACTCATAATTATGAAAGTTGGTGTATTTGATAGTGGGATTGGTGGTTTAACCGTTGTTAAATCACTATTGCAACATCAACTATTTGAAGAGATTATCTACTATGGCGATACTGCTCGTGTTCCTTATGGTATCAAAGATAAAAACACTATCATCCGTTACGGTTTAGAAGCCGTAGAGTTTTTCAAAAACTTTGAACTCGACCTTATCATAGTAGCTTGTAATACTGTTAGTGCCTATGCCCTTGATGAGATGAGAGAAAACACATATTGCCCTATTATTGGAGTGGTTGAAGCTGGAGTTTTAGCAACTATAAATGCTCTTAATTCTAAAGATTCTCAGATTCTAATTCTAGGAACTAAGGCTACCGTAAACTCTAATGCTTACAATTTAGCTCTTAATAATTTTGGATTTACAAATATAGAATCACAAGCAACTGGTCTTTTTGTTCCTCTAGTTGAAGAGGAGATTTATAGTGGTAAGATTCTTCAAGAAACTTTTAACCACTATTTTAAAAACATAAATAAACCAAATGCTGTGATTTTAGGATGTACACATTTTCCACTTATCTCTAATGCCATTGGAGATTATTTTGGTGAAGATACTATTTTAATTCACTCTGGAGATGCAATAGTGGAACAATTAGAGAAAAAATTTACATTTACACATCAATACACTTCACCAAAACTAAAATTTTTTGCATCAGAGAATCCTGAATCTCTTAGAAGCATCGCATCTAAATGGCTAAATATTAAACAACTATAAACGGAGTTACTATTATGAAAGAAGCATCTGAAGTATTAGCTAGAAAGTACCGTCCATCAAATTTTGATGAATTAATTGGTCAAGAGACTATTAGTCAAACTCTTTCATTAGCACTTGATTCAAATAGACTATCACACGCTTACCTTTTTTCAGGACTTCGTGGAAGTGGAAAAACATCTACTGCTAGAATCTTTGCAAAAGCTCTTTTATGTGAAAAAGGTCTTAGTCATAACCCTTGTGGTGTTTGTCAAAACTGTATTATGGCATCAGAAAATCGTCATATGGATATAATTGAGATGGATGGTGCATCCTCTAGAAAGATAGATGATATTCGTGACCTAATAGAACAAACAAAATACAAACCAGCCATAGCAAGATTCAAAATTTTTATAATTGATGAAGTCCATATGCTAACTAAAGAGGCTTTTAATGCTTTGCTAAAAACTCTTGAAGAGCCTCCACATTATGTAAAATTTATCTTAGCTACCACAGATCCACTAAAACTTCCCGCTACAATTCTAAGTCGTACTCAACATTTTAGATTTAAAAGAATTGCTACTAACAAAATTGTAAATCATTTAGCTCATATACTTCACTTAGAAAATATTGAGTATGAAAATGATGCCTTAGAGATTCTAGCTCGTAGTGGAAATGGCTCACTTAGAGATACCCTTACACTTCTTGACCAAGCAATTATCTACTCTAAGAATCATGTAGATGTTCATACTGTTACAGATATGTTAGGATTAGTAGATCCAGAATTTATCGATAAACTTTTTGAAGCTGTATTTGCAAAGGATTATGCAAAATTAATTGAGTTTACAAAGATTCTAGAAGATTATGAAGCTGAGATGGTAGTAGATGAACTTATAGCATATATAAAAGAGAAGATGTATAACCAAGATGCTCTTTTTTCTACCCTTGTTATTGATAGGTTTTTTAGAATACTAAGTGATTCTAAATATCTTTTTACTATAAATGCTGATGGTTCATTTGTTTTATCTATGATTTTCTTTAAGATGGTTGAGGCTCTTCGCATAAAAGAGATAGACCAGATGATAGAATCTCTTCAAAGAGAGATACCAAAAATTGAGATAGAAATTCCTCATAATCCTGTGCTAAAAACAAAAGAGATACAAAAAGTAGAACCTCCTAAAACAATAGAAATTCCAAAAGAGATAATAGTTGAACCAGCAAAAGCTAAATCTACTCTTTTTGATGAATTAGCTATAAAAATAAGAGATAGAAACTATCCACTGGGTGATGCTTTTGATAGAAGTATATCTTTTATATCTTATGAAAATAATAATCTTACTTGGGAGAGTTGTGCCAATGATAATGACAAAAAAGTTTTAACTCATGGCTATTCTGCTATAAAGCAATTAGTAAGAGAGATTTTTGGATTTAATACAAAAATAAAACATCAGCCTTGTTCTAGACCTAAAGAGGAAAATATAACTAATAAAGTTATTCAAAATCAAGAGATAATAATTCCTCAAGAAAATTTCCAAGTACCTTCAATGGTTGAAGATGTCGAGATTGGTGGAAGTGCCTCATGTATAACTAACTGTCAAACTGCCAATCCTATAAAAGAGGTTGATAGCACTACTATACTTGACGAGCCAATGGTTGTAAAAGCAACAGAACTTTTTGAAGCTACAAAAAGAACTGTGCAATCAAAAATCTAATTTTTAAAAAAAATCTTAGAGTAACTAAACCCTTCCCTTTTACAAAATCTTAAAATATTTTCATAAGGGATAGAGTTTCGTCGTTTTATCGTCGCAAAATTTGTCTGAGAAATTTCAAGAGTATCTGCAACATCTTTATCTAAAATTTTCACTTTTTTGCCATCTGCCAAATACTCTTTTACTATAAATATAATAGCCTTAAAATCGTGCATCTCTCTTCCTAAAATCTAAGCTATTTTGATTATAGCTTTAAACTAAAGGAAGATAAAAATATATGACATTTTGTTATAAAATCTCATACATATATTACATACCTGTATGGTCTATCTGATCCTCGATTGTCAAATAAACAGTTTCTCCATCTTTTGAGTACTCATAAGTTGTTGTGTCATCATCATTATCAGTTTCACTATCTTTTGTCCAGTCTGTTGTATCAACTTCTGTTACATCATCACCATCATCAGATACACCTTCTATAGTAAGTTCATTATCCTCATCTGTCATATCTAAAATATCATCAAGTGTTAAGTTACTAAGAACATTTGCTCCATTAGCTTCACCATCCATATTTACACCTAAATCTATAATTTCTATATTTTCTATATCTTTAAGATTAGCATCACTAAAATCAATATCTAAATCATCAGTTAAAACCATAGTATCTATTCCAGCCGCACCATCTATATCATCATCTCCATTATATTCTATTGTTTCAGATATACCTATGTGAAGTGTTGCTGTATCAGATGCTACATCACCATCACAATCTCTTATAATATACTCAAATGTTTCATTAGAATCTTCTAATACTTCAGGTTTATAAACATATTGACCATTTGAAAAATCTAAATGTAAGTAACCAAGGGTTACTTCTGCTGTATCTTCATCACCATCATCATCATAAGTTAATTCAATAGTTTGAACCTCATGATTTTTATCATAAGTATATACTGTTCCTTTATAATCAACTTCAAAGATATGACCACCATCAGCACTAAAACTAACACTTCCTTGACCCTCATCTCCAAAGAAACCAACTGATTCAAGTACAGTTGCTACTAATTCAGCATTTAAATCTTTAGGGTCTTCAAGTATAAGTGCTTCAGGAACAGGATAAGCCAGCTCATTCATAATCTCTATATCATCATCACTTGCACTACCTGCATCACTACCAAACATAACAGATACAGATTTATCTATCTCTTGATCTTCAAGAAAATCCTGCCATGTATCTACATAATCACCATTACCATTTGGTTGTCCATCACTTATAAAGTAAGCTATACTTTGGTCAGCTTCTGGTGTTGCTTCATAATTACCATCAGTATCTTTGTTATAAAAATCTTTAGCTGCATTTACACCATTTTCATAAGGTGTCCCTGAATAGAAGAAAAGATGTCCATCATCTGAGTTTTCATCTTTATTCTTATCTGGATCATATTTAAAATATTCTATCGCTTCTTCTGCTGTTACCCAATTTGTATAACTATATCCTTCACTATGGTCATACTCATTACTTTCAACATCTTGCTCTTTAAAGAATCCCATAATTTTAATTCTTACTTTTCCAAGATCATCATATTTTTGAGTAACGCTAGTAACTGCTTCCATCATATACTCAAAATATTTCACACCATCATCTTCATTATCCATACTACTTGATCTATCAAGAACAAGTAAAATATTACTATCTGCTGAACCACCTATATTTATCTCTTCATCTATTGCCCCTATAAGAGGAGCATCATCATGTATAGTTATATCTAATTTAGCAGTATCATCAAAATCATCACCTTTAACTTCATAAGTAAAGCTATCCATAGAAAAATCTGTACCTTCTGAGATAATGAAATTATCAACAGTTAATTCCTCATTACTACTATCTGTATTTGCATAAATTCCTATATCAACTTTCCCATCATCATCAAGAACTACATCAAAAGAGATATGATTTGTTTGATTTCCAAAGTCTGTTTTTGTAGATATAGTATTACCATCTACAAGTATCTCATAATGGTCGTTATCCACACCCTCATCCCATTTAATATTTGTAGCCAAATCAAAATCTACTGTATAAGTTTTATCTGCATTTTCTGAACCAAAATCAAAAGTTTTACTAGCAGTATCTTGTTTTGCAATCAACATACTTGTTCCACCAACAGCATCATCCCAATTTTCCATATAAGAAGTTGTAGCTCCATCAGCATCTTCTATCTCAAATTTTGTAAATTCTATTGATTCATAGTGAGAACTACTATTTGTATTTGGATTCAGCTCTATAAATGCATCACCATTATCATCAAGTGTAATATCTACTTCAACCGTATTATCTGTACCATCTTCATACTCGTTATTACTAACTAATTCACCATTACAAGAGATATTAAACACATCTCTACTATCATCACCATCCCAGCCACCAACTGTATCAAATGTGATTTTAAGTGTAACTGTATCTCCAGCATTCTCTTTACCAAATGAGATAAGTTGAGAAGCATTATGGTCTTGAGATATAAGCATACCTTTATCTTGATGTGAAGCATCACTCCAACCATCAACATCATCTTTAAAATCTTCATGTATATGTTCTATTTTATGACTAATTGCATTTTCTAAACTATAAGTATATGCTCCAAAATCTTCAGAATCACTATCTGCATTTACTACTAACTTATTACCTTCTGCTGTTGTTACCGTTATAGTTTTAGCATCTGTATCTTTATAAGTTGTACCACCATCTATACTTACATCTTCTAATGAAGCATTATCAGGAAGAGTATCATTACCAAACAGATTTCCTGTTTTTGTCTCTTCATCACTATTTGGATTAGTACCTATATCATCCATAGCAGATTCATAAACTTCACCACTATCATCTTCTAAATGTGGTGTAGTATCTATAATAGTTGTTGTAACATCACCTTTATGCTCCACACCATTGTTATCTGTAAATCCATCTATATCTACTTTTTCAAACTCATCTGTATCTACATCAGATATAGTAAGTTTATAATCTTCATCGCCCTCTTCCCAATCGTCATCATCATTTGTATCTATTGTAAATGTCGCAGATGAAGCACCTGATGCTATTGTTATTACAATATTATCATTATCACTGTGATTAGTATCATCATCTTCTGTCGTTGTATTATTATAAACAACTGTAACATTTGTATCAGCAGATACTTTAACCTCATTACCATCTATATCTAAAAGTTGTACAGTATAAGTTGTAGTTGTATCACCCTCATCTACTTCTTCTGGTCCTGTAATAACTGCGAATACTGTATCTGCATCATCTTTATCAGCATCTGCTTCATCTTGAATTGTACCTATACCTTGTAAATCTGAGTTATCCTCATCTACATTATCACTTAAGTTAGATAAGTTCATCTCAAATG
>Ga0256842_1000231_pt1 | contig 49625 bp, 53 predicted proteins | sample 4559240metaG_FD_185973 | JGI IMG/M metagenome (GOLD analysis project Ga0256842, IMG submission 185973) | Hydrothermal vent microbial communities from Guaymas Basin, Mexico - 4559-240 | ecosystem: Environmental > Aquatic > Marine > Hydrothermal vents | place: Mexico: Guaymas Basin | collected... | reverse complement strand
AAGAAATTTTTTTATTTTTTAAAAAATTATTTTTTTTATAAAATATTTAAAAAAAAAAAAAATATTTTTTTTAAATTTTTAAAAAAAAAAAAAAAAAAAAAAAAAAAATAACCATTGAGTCAAGTTCCATTTAGATTTTACCTTGTTCTTTTTGTAAATAACTTAAGTTATTTACAAATATGATATCATATTATTATGGTGATGTCGAATCTCTTGGATGGCATTGTATCTTACTGTTTTCACATGATAGAAACAAGGTTTCTGCTTAGTATAAGCTTATCGAGTGAAATAACAGTAAGATGCATTTGCGGTCTGAGAGAATCTACATCTGTTTTATTTGGTAATATTATTAATAATACTACAAATGTTTAAGTTTAAGTTTAAGTTTCATTATGGCTCCATCACTCTAAATTTCGAAAACATCTTATAAAATTTTAAAAAAATTTTATAAGGTGTTTAAAGAAAAATGATGGTGTAATTGTTTTGGTACATAGAATAAACTATATACAATTATTGATTTTATTTTATTTTAATTAGATTAATTTAATCCAACTCTAAATAATTAATATTTAATTCTTTTTCATCTATTTTAAAGTCACTTAAAGAAATTTCCATTTCTTGATTCGTTATTTTTTCAATATTACTAAAGCAATTATTAATTTCTATTGAAAATTGCTTTTCATCAGGAATAATATAATCTTTTACATCTATATTCACTTTAAATTCCTTAATTTTTAATTTTTATATTAGATAATTTACTATAATGCTTAACATGTTTTTCAATAATATCTATATAATTTATTATTTCTGATATAGCATTATTACTTATATCTATTAAATTATTATTGCAATATTCCATAAAATTAATTAATTTTGTACTTTTATCTATTACATCTTTACTAATATTTGACTTAAATCCATAAAAAAATTCACAAATAAAACTTAACTTTTTTATAATCTTTTGATCTGAATATAACATCTATGTAAATACCTCCATTTGTAATCTTTTCCATATAATTATAATCTAATTATAACTATATTATAATTTTAATCTAAAAAAAATATTTAAATTTATAAAAGGAAATATTATTATTTCAACGTCTATACCTAATACTAAAATTTACTATAGAGTTGCTTTAGAATACATTTTAGAAATATTTACAGGAATAAATAGAAAAGATTCTATGAAATTGTTACAAATATTATTATAATAGATATAAGTAATAATGTTATGAAATAATTAATAACATTGAATAATACATTGAATTTTCTTAGTTATTATTAAGTTTAATATTGTATAATATATAAATTCTTTCATAATATTCTAATAGCTCAAAATATTTGTTAAGATTTAAATAGCAATAATAATAATAATAAAAGGACGTTTAATGACAAACTCAGACAAGCTTTTACATAGTCTATACACTCTAGTATTTTTTTCAGAAAATGTGAATATTATACTTTTAAATAATAAAGATTTTAAAAATGATGATATATCAAGAATTAGAACAGAACAATTTAATATTATCAAAAATGAAGAAGTTTTTTATAATGTTTATCCAAAAATTAAAGAAAATGATAAAGATGAAGAGATACTTGATTTATCTAAAATTAATATGAATGAAATGTTTGATGAAATATCAAACATAAATGTAACAAAACATAACTTTTCTGGGGTTACTCAATTTAATATTGATATTAAAAATAAAATAGAGTCAATTATTAATACAGAAATAGATTCTTTTCATTTAATTATGTTAGAGCCAGAACTATTTGAAAAACTAAATGGTTTATTTAAATCAGTTAATATAGACTCAAAAATGTCTTTAGATCAAATAATTTCTTCAATAAAAAAATCATACATTAATCATAAAGAGAAGAAATTATTGGTGTGGATAGAATTAAGGAGCAACTTAAAAAATTAGCATTATTATATAAAGAAGATGCTGATGAATTAGCTAAACATAAAATTGAAAGAGACAAAGGTTTTATATTATATGGAGAACCAGGAACAGGTAAAACAATGTTATGTAAAGCATTTTCAAATGTTATAGATGGTATATTTGTATATTTATCTATGGAACAATTTATCTCAAAGAAAAATGAAGATTTTTCAATCAGTAAACTATTTGAAGAGGCTGATAAGTTAAGTTTAGAGTATCCAAATAAAACTATTGTATTGTTTTTAGATGAAATTGATTCACTTAGAGGTAGAGGGAAATCAAATCATAATAATTCTTATTATGATGGATTTACAAATGAAATGTTATATAGAATTGATAACTTGCCAAAAAATGTAATGATTATTGGAGCAACTAATAATTTAAAAACATTAGATGAAGCATTAATTAGAAAAGGTAGGTTAGGAAATCAATATGAAGTTAAAAATGATTTCAAAAAAGAACAAATCATAACTTATATCGATAAATATTTTATTGATTCAAAAATGAAACCATTAAATAAATATTCAAATGAAATTTCTACAATGATATATTATATGAATGGATCTGAAATTGCTAATATTTTAAATAAAATTAAACAAAATTATTATTTTAAAAAGAAATATAAAGAAACTGGTACAATTAAATCATTAATTGTTGATACAATTTATTCTGAAAAATATAATCTTGCTGATTATAAATTAACTCTTGAAGAAGAGAAATCAACTGCATATCATGAAGCTGGACATGCAATAATGTATATGTACTATTATGGTATTAAAAATTTACATGAAATATCTATCTATCCAACTTCAAAGACATTGGGATTTGTGTCATATAAATTTGATAAAAATGAAGTTACAAAAGATGATTTAAAGAAGTTAACACTAATTTCTCTTGCTGGTAGATATGGAGAAAAACTAGTAACAAACAATATCTCAACAGGAGCCATATCAGATTTAGAAAAAGCAAATGAACATATCAATAATATAATTAGTAAATATGGTATGGGAGAAATTGAAAATATTAACAATAGTAAAAAAACTATATCTGATTATATGTTAACTAAAATGGATAAAGAACATGAAGAAATTTTAAAACATTATAGTAAAGAAACTTTAGAAATAATAGAAGCAAATAAATTATTAATTGAGTTAATTGCTAAAGATTTAATTAAAAATAAGGTTATCATTGACGACTTTGATAAATATATAGAAAAATTAACTACAATTTAGTAGTTAATTTCTTTAGTTCTAAATATAAATAAGGAATAGTTTTTGAAAAATATTAATACTCCATTAGGAGATAATTATAATGTAGAGGTTGTTAACTCTGTTTGCGATAATAATATAGAATTAGATAATGCAAGTATATTGAGAAGAACTTATTCTTATGGATTAGATTTAATTATTACATTACCATTTTATATTGCATTTATATGGATAGGTTCTCAACAAGGTATAGATGAGTTAATACTAAAAGCAAGTTATAATTTAATATTTTTAATATATATGATAATTGCTTGGATATTTTTTGATGCTCAAACACTTGGTCAAAAAATTATTGGTGTTAAAGTTGTTGAAACTAATAGTGGAGAAAATATAAAAATACAACAAGTTTTTTTAAGAATATTTGGATATATGACTTGTAATCTAATGCTTGGAATAGGTTTTTTAACAATGTTCTTTAGAAAGGATAACAGAGGACTCCATGATTTAATTTCATTCACAAGTGTTATTAATGTCACTAAAGAGAAAATAGAAATACCTAATAGTAAGAATATTAATGATAAACAATAAAATTTTCCTTAAAATATAATTTAAATGTGATACCAATCACTATTTTAGAAAATTAAGGAAAATAAAATGTTAATTAAAAAAATAATAAATAGTAAGATTTCAGGGTTTTACGATATTGGAAAAAGGTATTCATTAGATCTTTATGCTAAAGACCTAGAGTCTTTTGAAGAACTAAAAGATGCTTTACCAAAGAATATGAAAACTATTGATACAGAAATTATCAATAAACATAACGGGATAAGACTTATGTCTTATAATATATCAGATATTTTTAAATATCAAAAATCTAGAGGAATATCTTTTCCACTAGAACATCTATAATTTTTAATTTAAGTAAAGATAATTTCTTTACTTAAATATCTAAACTAATCTCTACAATATCTTCTTCTAAATTATCTATATCAGTAAAATTTTTAGCAGATTCTAACATTAATAATGCTCTATCAATATCATCAGTATATGTTTTATCACTTCTCAATTCAATAAATCTAGGATGAGATACTGCATAATGCTGATTATTTCTACCTTTAGTTAAATCATTTCCTTCAATTTCAACAATAGTTCCAATTAATTCTTCTCTTCTAGAATTGAAATCTTCAAGTTGCTCATCATTAAATCCAGAGAAACTACCTTTAATCATCCCGTCTTGAGTAGAATAAATCATTGAGCCAAAAGTTCTTTCTCTTTTTGTTCCAGGAGTTCCTTCTATAAACCCAGTAATTTCTACATCTAGTGAAAATGATATTTTTAATTTTAATGCATTAGCTGATGTACCATCTTTAAATAACATATCAAAATCTTTAAGAATAGCCCCTTCTAATCCCATATTCATAACTTTAGTAGTATAATCAGTAGCTTCTTTTAAAGAGTTAACAATTCTATAATCTATAACTTGAATATTGTCAACATCAATTTTGTTAACTAATTCTATTAACTTATTAAATCTATCTCTATATTTTATCTTCGGTAAATTTTTCTTATCTTTTAACCCAGCTAGAGAATAATCCTCTGGAGTAATAAAATCCCAAACTTCATATATTAAATTATCATATGGTATATTGTCTGAATTAATTAAACCATTACCAATACTTCTTGGCAATATATATACTCTTTTATCTTCTTTGTATTGGGCATATTGTCTTTTAATTGTTTCAACATTTTTAGTGCCATTTTTAATATCTGCTTTTTCTAATTTTGGAAGAAGCTTGGCTAATAAATCATCTGTTAACTTAACTGTTAATTCGCCAGTCAAATAACCATCTTCATTCATTTCTAAAATACTTTTTTCAATAGCTGGATAAGAATATGCTTCTCCACTTCTAGATATTGAATTAGTATTGTTACCTATTGATGAAATCTCTCTATATGTACCATCCGCTTTAAGTTGAACTATAGCACCTTCTTCAAAATTAATATTATTTGACGTTCCTTTTACTACTTTATCTATTAATGGAATATCTTTAGATATTTTTTTAATATCTTCTTTTGTAACAACTTTACCAGCAAATTGTTCTTTAATTGCAAGTTTAATTGATTTTTTATCTTCAACTTGGATTGTTTTATCAATTGTGTATATATCACATCTATTATATACAGGTTTTATAATAAGATTTTTCCAAACTTTATTAAATTGTGTTCTACCAAGATTAACCTTTAAATCTCTTCCAATAACACCTTTAATAATCTTTGCATCATTTTCTTCTAAATTATATAGAATATTACTTAACATCTGTAAAGCATCATTACCAGTAATATTTCTTGTACAAAAATTAGCTTCTAAAGATGCTAATGCAGATTCTAAAGTCAAAGGTAATTCAAGTTTTATAGGAGTAAAACTTTCAACATTTTTCATCGTAATACCATAGGTATATGCTACTTTATCATATGTCATCTTAACAACTTTTTTAAATAAAGTATTTTCTTTATGTTTCTCTAAAACCTCAATTTTATAGTTAGTTGAGTTATTTTTATTTAACTCATTTATTAATGTAAGCATTTTTATTATCCTTTAATTTAATTAAGAATAGTATATCAAAATTTATCTTATAAACTTATAAAATATAAATTTATAAAATGTATTATTATTAATTCTGTTATTAATAATATTTATATTGCTATCATTTAAATTTTTATAATAAATATAATGATTTTTATTTTTTTTAATAATTTGCTTCTTATATTGAAGACTTTTAAATAATGAAAAATACCTTTCAGTATAAATTCCATTAGAATCTATATATTTTAATTCCTTAAAGGTTGATTTATAATTCTTATTATTATCATTAAAAATAGTATTTTTAAAAGATAATAATTTTTCATTCTTGTATATCCAATATCTTCCAGGTTCAAACCAAATTCCAGAATCTCCAATAGATTCTATTTTTAGTTTTCCTAATTCCGTTTGAGATATCATAGGTTTTAAAACTTCTTCGAAAATTTCTTTTTTCTCATTAGGAATTGATATGTGTAATGAATCAATATTGCAATAACATAATTCAAAAGATGAATTTGTTAAATGTATCTTTTCATATAGTTCTAGTAAATGTATTCTTGAATTTGCTAAAACTTGAGAATACAAAGAATATATATTTGAACTATTATTAATATTATAGACATTGCCTTTAATAATATTATCGTCAACATCTGATAAATTAAAATAAGAATTAGAAATATTAGAATCATTAATAATATATTGAAATTCATCTTTAAAATGATTGTTGATGGTATTAGCATCATAATATTCTGTTTTCATTCTTTTATTTAGTATTATAGAGTGAGATAAAACCAATATAAATTTATAAAAGTCTTTCTCTATTCCATTTGCTTTTAATCTTTTCTCATAATTATCATTAACCCATTTTTTAAGAGGGTGTGTTATTGATTTTGAACTATAAACACCATCTTCAACTATTATATCGAAATACTTAGAATAGAAGCAAATTTCATTACTATGAAGTAATATATTTATTTCATCTTTAATATGAATATTTATAGGTATAGATATATTATCATCATTACTATTTATAGGAAAATATTTGATAAATGAAAGTTCATTTTTAGTTAAATTATTTTTAATAGTTAATTGACAATTAAAGATACCATTATCAATAGTTTTATTTATTATATCTTTAAGATTTGTTTTTTTATAATATTGTAATTTAGAAGGTATAGAAAAATTAGATTTAGTCATTGCATAAGGATGCATAGAATTTACATCTAATTGATAGATAGATCTATTAGATCTATTTTCTAATAATTTAAATACATCAGAATAACCTGGCTTAATAGAAAAGAAGAAGTTATAATCTAAAGAAGATTTATAATGTAATTGTCTATTTTGTTTAAACCTAAGGTATGTAGAATATTGATGTTGAATAGATTTATATTTAGAATCAAATTTATCTTCAATATTTGATGTTAAATCTAAAATAATTTTATATTGTTCTTCTAATGTTAAATTTTCAATATCTTTATACTCAATAAAAGGAAACATATTATAAAAGTATTTTAAATTATTAAATGGTTTATATTTATATTGAGGAATAGTAAAGCAAACATATTTTATTGATTTTTTATAAATATTATTTATAAAATCTTTAATTGAATATTTTATATTATCTATAATAATATACTCTAAATTAAAAACTATAAATTTATATTTACATTTATTCAACTTTGTTGGATTTAAATAATGTATATTTGTTATATTGTTAGTTTGATTAAATGTAAATTTTAAATTTGAAAATTTATTTATATTATATACCATAAAGGAATCCTTTTATAGTATATTTTAACTAGAATGCGTTAATTTTTAATCAACATATTCTAGTTAATTATTAAATTATGGACCAAATGGTTAAAGTTACTAATAGAATGAAAACTATAGGTTTTCATTCTTGCAAAACTTGTTTTGCCTAATTTGGTATTTATTAAGTATGATTTTTATAAATCTACTATATTAAAAATTATGGACCAAGTGGAATAACCTATCCTGGCTTGGTATTTATAAAGCATAGTAAAAATAATTTATACTTGCTATACTTATTAATTATAAGTATTAAAATGGAATATTATTATTATCTCCAAATATTGAAATTTATATTATAAGAATCTTCTACTGGTTCTGGATTAATTCTATGTTTAGCTTCATTTGATCTAAATTCTTTTGCAAATCCAGAAAATAATTCATCATCAATAAATGATTTTGATAATTGTAATTTATCAATCATTTTATCTGAATTTCCAGAAAAATATGGAGAAGTTGTAACTATAGTTCTTTGATCACCAGAGTCAGTATAACAATTTGCAACTAATTTTCTATAAAAATTTCTACTACTTTTATTTCCTAATTTTTCAATATCAATATCAGTATAACCAGTTCCAAAGGTTATTTTATTTGCTTTAGTTTTATTTATAAACTCTAAAGATACATCTCTATAACAATGAATAACATTATCCCTTAAATCATCTCCAAGAACTTCAATGTTATCAAATGTTATTTGTTTATTGTCTTCGTTAATCCAAGTCCAAGAGTTTGCAACAGGTTTTCCATCTTTATAAACCTCAAATAAAACATTTTTTGTTGGATTTTCATACATATATTTAAAAATATCCCAACCAGCATTTTGATATGTCATACAGTTATCTGTTTTTTCACCAGTTAATAAAATATCAAAATCTTTAATTGTTTTAACTTTATATGAATATCCACTACCCATTTCTTTATGAATTAAAGGAATAAGTGAATCTTCCTCTTTGTAATTTTTAAATGTTGGCAGTTCAGACATTGTTTTAAAGTATTCTATATACTTAGAAAACGTATTCTTTGTCATTTTAGGAATTGCTTCAATATTATACAATATATTATAATACAATTCAGATGGTAAGTCTTGCATAGCCTTACCAATATCTTTTTGATCTTTTAATATATTGTATATTGATTTAATATTAACCTTGTCAATATCAATTCTATCATCATTTAGAAAGTTGTTGACCCTACTTAATAATACAACTTCATTTACAATATTATTTATATGTTTATCAGAATTTAAATCTATTTCTTTTAATTTTTCATTTATAAAAGCAAAGTCACTATTATATATATTTTCAAGAGATCTAACAAATAAATAACCTTGATCTTTATTTTTTCTAAAAATATCTTTAACTTTATCATATAAATTGATTACTTTATTATCAATTGGAAGATCTTTATCTATATAAATCTGAAATAATAAATAATCATATTTATTGAATTTAAAATTTTCATCTTTTGAATTACAATTATCTTCAATTAATTTTTTTACAGCTTGCATCTCTCCAAATTGATAATTTACAGGATTAATTTTTGACATTAATAATGATGAATCTCTTAACTCTCTATTGTATGTTACAGACCATTTAACCCAAGAATCAGATAAAGTATTTAAAATATCTTTATTTACTTGTTTTAATCTATTTACAGGCATATTAAGACATGTAACAAATTTATTAAATCTTTTAGAATCAAATCTTCCATTATCATATGATTCAAGAATCATTCCCAGCAATATATTTTGGTTTTTAATATTATGTTTTTTATTCATATCATTAAATAAAAGGAGAACCTCTTTTAATGATTCATGACCTTTTTCGCTATCCATAGATAGACCTAAATTATTATAAAATAAATCCTTTATATTTATATTAATATCTGTTTTAAATAAATCTTCAATATCTTTCTTGTAAATAATAATATTAGAAACATATTTCAATCTTTGAATATCAATATCTGGAATCTCTATCTTACCACTTGTGATATCTTTTATTAAATTATTATTTTCAAGATTATTAAATAATTCACTATTTGATTTCATATCATATATTGTTTTATTATTAGATAAAGTTATATATAATAATTCTTTTATTTCATCTAATGAATAATCATTAATTTTTTGACCTAAAGTAGATGTTATCTTGTCAACATTATTAATAAAAACTTCTTTAGAGTCATCAAGACCAACATATTTAATTAACTCTTGATTCATAAATTTTGTTTTTTCAATAGATTGGCTGTTTAAAAATTTAGAATTTAATTTTTGAAAGTCTTTTAATGTTTCCATATACTTTGGCTTATCATCTATATAATCTATTTGGTCTAATGTATTATCTAATATTGAAAAGTTTTTATCAACCAATATAGAATTAACCCTTTGAACATAACTTTCCGAACTTGATTTTATTACCTTCTCAATACTTGGAATAATATTAGCAAGAATAAGTTGTAACTCTTTATAAGAACTAATGCTTTTGTTTAAATCAGCCTTAATATCTTTATTTTTGGTACCATCTATTAATTTAAAATATTCTTGAGTAGTATTATTTATATTTTTATGCATCTCTTTAATTTCAAACAATAATTCTTTACTTGTCATGTCTGAAACTTCTAGCATCTCTTTTATTCTATTATATTTATATATTTCATGATTTCTTAATAGTTGGAATAAATTTGTTTTAAGATTAGTAAAAGTTTCTCTTTTAATACTAGATAATTTTTCTTTGTTTACATTTTCAACTAAATTATCATTCATTTTTGTTAATTTCTCTGAAATAATAGGCATAATTTTATCTATTTGATTATTATCAATATATACCAAAATTTCTTCAGGAACTTCTTCATCAATATAAGATTTTGCTACAAATTTTAATACTTCATCTATATCTAGGCTACTTTCTTTTTCTATTATATTTAAACTGGAAACTCCATGTAATAATATATTCATATCATGTTTATTAATTACATTGTTTCCATAAAATATTTTAGAAAATGTTTTAGTTACTTCACCAACTATTTCATATGATGTTTTATTATTATTATTTTCTATTTTCTTAGTTAATAAAGATTTATATGTTTCAAAAATATCAGATAAAGGGGTTTCTCCATTTGGATCATCTCTATTCACTACTAATTCAGATGGATTAGAAAAACTATTAAATTTATCTAAGACTTCTTTAAATTCATCACTATCAAGACTCATACTTAAAGGTGGATTTAAAAATAAATTTTTAAAATTTTCTTTACTTGTTTTTGTATCTAGTATTGGATTCATCCCACCAATACCAGAATTTATTTTATTAAAAAAATAATCTAATCCATTAAAAGTTTTAGAGCTAAGAGCTGTTAATTCATTAATAGAATTAACCTTTGAAATTTCTGTTAATATATTTAATTGTATATTATTTTTATGGTTATCTAATAGATACATTCGCGTTCCTTCATTCGTTGGATTTAAATTTATTTATTGAATTTAAATAAATTTAGCTGCTAAAGTTTATCTAATTTAAAAATAAATATCAAACTAAAAGTTTGTATTTACTATAAACGCGATAAAACTAAATCAAGATAAAAATCTTAATATAAATTCACTTATTTCGTTTCACGACAAACACATTTTTAATAAAAAATGTGTTTGCTTTAATAGTCTTGTTAGTTTATAATTATAAGATATAAATTTGTAGTTAAGGTAATAACTCTAAATAAATATAATTTTTTAAATAGGAGGATGTTTTAAGAATGTTATTTAGTCCATATATATGGACTAAATAACATCTAGTATTTCTTTTAAAGCTACTTTGCCTTCTTTCATTCTTTCAATTCCATCTTCAAGAATTGTTTTAAATTTTAATTCAGAAGCCATTTGTCTAATTTCATATTCCGGGGTTTCATTAACAATAGCTTGTTTAATTTTAGAAGTTACTGGAATTATTTCAGCTAGAGTTGTTCTACCTATATAACCTTTATGATTACAATATTTACAACCATTTCTATTTGCTTCAACAACATCTTTTGGAACTAAATTATCATTAAATTCAAGTCTTTTAAATGTTGCAATTTCATCATCACTTATAGGTCTTTCAATTTTACAATGAGGACAAACTTGCTTTACAAGTCTTTGTGATAAAACAGATATTACTGATGATGCAACTTCCAATGGCATTACGCCTAGTTTTTTAATTCTTTCAAACGCTGCAGCTGCACTATTAGCATGAAGTGTTGTAAACACAAGGTGACCTGTATTTGCAGCTTCTACAGCAAATGATGCAGATTCTTCATCTCTAACTTCCCCCATTAAAATAATATCTGGATCTTGTCTAAGAATAGACTTTTTTGATTGTAAATAATCAAAGTTCATGTCGTCATTATCTTCAACAAGATTTCTTTGTCCTTGAGCCCAATACAATTGTCTCATTTCCACTGGATCTTCAAATGATATAATATTTTTTTCAATAGCATTAAGAGAACTTAATGCCGAATAGATTGTAGTAGATTTACCAGAACCTGTTGGTCCAACAATAAATATAATACCTTGATTTCTTGATTTACCAAAATCAAGTTCTGTTGTTACTTGATTTGACATACCTAATTCAGAAAGTTCAACCAAACCTGATGATAAATTTAAAACCCTTATAACAAGTTTTTCAAATGATGTACCAACAGGTAACTCATAAGGAGGTTCTGTTGGATACGATGAAATCCTAAAAGAAACATTTTCAAAATTATAATCAAGTTTATTTTCATTAATACCATACGAATTTTTTCCAGTATTTTTTCTATTGACATTAATTGTTACATCTTTTAGTAATTTCTTCCCATCAATTCTACCATCTTGAGGAACATACATTTTATCAGCTTTCATATCTGCATTATTTTTAACAACGGCAACCAAGGCATTATAATTTCTTAATGATACATAAAACAATGTTTCAATTGTTCCTAATGTTCTAACAGCTATTCTAGCAGATTCATTAGATGATGGTGATATATGTATATCTGAAACATCATGTAAAATAGAATAAATTAATAAATATTGCAAGAAAACTTCAGGAGTTATTTGATTAATTTGAGTTGAAAACACTTCTAGTTCTTGAATAGTTAATTCTTTGTATCTTAATTCAAAATCAGAAAATAATTTATCAGAAGTCATATATGTTTTAATTTTAATATTTTCTTTATCTAGATGAGATTCTAAAGAATCTAATAAAACATGTGTATCCATTAAATCGGGGTCAGTAATGCCAACAGCCAAAGATTCTATTCCTGTATTTTCATCTTTCTCCCAATACATTGGAAGTGCTTTTGCTTTCATTATTGTATATAATAATGTTATATATGAATTTTCATCAAATGCTTTGTATAATCTTTCTTCTTTATAAATTTTAAAATCAATTCTTTGTTTTATTCTATTATAATTTGCATATTCCATATTTTTTTGTAAAGCAAAGGCATTATAAACAGTGTCTCTAGAAATAAGTCCATCATCCATAAGAATTGTACCAATTCTCTTTTTATTATTAAAAACTTTCTTTTGTTTAAAAAGACCTTCTTCAATAATAGATTTATAAACACCAAATTCTTTATTTAAAATTTCACCAATTTTCATTTTAGTGTAATCAGGGTTTTCAATTATACTTCCGTCTAACTTAGTAATAACTTCTGAAACTATTGATTTACCTTGTTCCTTCAAAACATCATCAATCATTTTATTGTCAATAATTCCTAACATTAATAATATTTCACCAATTTGCTTTTTATTGCCTTGTTGTTGCATTTGAATTGCATCATTGACTTGTGATGGATCAATATCATGTTTAAGCACAAGAGTTTCTCCAAATCTCATATCTTCATATTCCAAATTATTCCTTTTATAGAGTAATAATACTCTCTTTTAAATTATTTATTATTTATTATTTTAATATAGTAGAAGGTTCTTTAAGAGTCTTTTGTTAAAGATATATATATTTTGATAGTTTCTTTAATGATATTGAAGTTAATAGATAAGATATTATCATATTAATAACAATATATTCAATATCTATTGACTCTGTAATTGCAGGAGAGAAAAATGTTACAATATATTCTATAGTATAATAATAAATCATAATTAGAATGTTAAAAAATATAAACATCATATAATCACCTTTACATTATTTTAATTTAGAATTTATATGACAACCCTAAATAATAATTATTCCAATTAAAATTTAAATCTTTAAAAAATTCATTATTCTTATAATAATTTATAGATTTGTAACCATAGCCTATATCCAAAGACAAACCTTCTATCTCAGGGTATAAATATTTATAGTTTATACTGCTTTCAATAAATGAATTTTTATCTAGTTTAATACCAGATAAATATAAAGATATTGAATTATTTTTATTTATCTGATAATTTAAAGATGTTGAGATTGTAGGTATTATTAACAATTCTTCATATTTTGCAACGTTGGAATAAAATAAGCTGCTATAACTTATATCAGTTTCGGTATTTATAATATTAATATTTGTGCCCATATACCAATTTAAATTATTATTTTGATATATTTTATAATCATAAGCAAATTTATACCAATCCATATTAGTAGAGCTCTTTATATTAATGTTATGATCAGTGTCTTCAACATTTACTATTAAATTGTTATTAGTTTTAAAAAATGTATTTTCATAATTTAATTTAACTTTATGTTTTTTTGATTTTGATATATATATAATAGATGGTGAAACTATAGTTTTTGTTTCAACAATATTTAGTTTTGAATTAGATTTTACAACCCATAATTCATTTGAGGGAATCTTATAGTTTATTGAACCATTAAGTTTTGGCTTATAAATATACAATTCAAATATAAATTCTGAAGCAAAAGAAGTCGTTGTTAAAATTATTAAGATTAATGTATTTTTTATCATAAAGACATATTATAACTAAAAATTAGTTATAATATGTCTTTTTTTTAAAATTGATAAGAAACACCAGTATAAAAACCTTTCCAATCTAAATCTAATTCATCATTACCATCTTTAAAATCTACATCTTTTACACTATATCCCATATCAAATGCTAAACCTTTAATTTTTTGACATTTAATTTCAACACCAGCATAATATTCTAAATAATTACCATTACTACCAAGAGGTAAATAAGCAATTTCAGCATTTATAGCTGCTTTTCCAAAATCATAAGAGATGTCTGCAGCCAGAGCAGGTATTGCTACTGTTTCAGAATATGAAGTTGTAGTTCCACCACCGGAGATTTGAGTATCTATATCAACTACATTAATATCTAACCCAGCAGCAATATTTAATTGAGGAATAACATTTCCTAAATTATATCTATATCCAGTTTGATACCATGTTGTTTCAAAATTACTTGAAACAACAGTAGATGAAGTATATGCATTACCATTGTAAGTTATATCTGAAACTAATGTATTCGTCCCATCAAATTTTGCATTTTGATAATTTAAAAAAACCTTATGATTTCCAGATGTATATGTTATTGTTGGAATAATAGTTATATCTTCTTCATCTAAACCTAAATCTTTCTGAATATTTACTCCTGTGCCTTTGTATTTAATCATTCCTTCTAACTCAACTTTTTGCACTGCTAGTTCGGCACCGAATTGCCCAGCAGAAGCTGTGGTCGAAAGCCCAACAACTGCTATTGCAGTAACTAAACTTAATTTAATCATTTTCTTCATATATTTTCCTTAAAAATTAAATATTTACACTTATAATGTAGTATACATTATAAGTGAAACAAACTTAAATTTTGTTTAAATTGAAAGTTAATAAAACTTTAATGTATTATTGTTATATATTTAATGCTTTACAATTATTAAAATGCCATCTTTTCATAATGGATTGTCCACCTTCTTTATTACAATGAGGGCACTTAATTCTTATTGATTTTTTATTTTTATTCCAAGGTATATGCTCTTTTTTAATCATATTTGTATTTGATTTACAATTTTCTCCATGATATTTGACTATAATTGAAGGTGCATAAGGTCCTTTCTTGCAATATATACAATAGTTAACTTTTGTTTTTTGATAAGATATTTTCATTTTATTTTTAATTTCTGGAGTAAATTCTTTAATTCCTTTTGAACCAGTTGTTGTGTATCTATCTTTATTTAAATAAAATTCTTCTTGAGTAATCATTTTATTTTTTTCTTCTTTTGAATCAAAAACAGTTACTTTACCTTTATGAACTGATACGTATCTTTGATTATCAAATAAATCTTTATGAATTCTTTTATTTATTTTATCTACATTGTCATAAACAGGCACAGTATTTTTACTAGAATTAGATTTAATCTTATCCTTATGTTCTTTAGATAGTTTTATACCTTTTGTAGTACCGACATATTTAATATCTTTATATTTAATCCAATTTTCTTTGGAAATTCTTTCACATTCACCTGTTTTTAAATTTCTTGCTACGACTTGATCTTTTGATAATTTACCCATTATTTCTTTAGCTTTATTATAAAGGTATGAGTAATGTGGATATATCTTTTTTTGTTGTTTGTTGCCATTATGCATTTTAAAGAAAGCAGTAGACATCTTATATAGACCATCCCTATCTTTAATAGCTTTAAAATATTTAAATAATAATAGATGAGAAATATAATGTTCTCTTGCTGTAAGAACAACTATGTTTTTTATAGAATTATTTCCACCTAAAGATTTAGGTATAATATGATGTCTTTCAGAATATTTTCTAATATTTAATATTCTATCTTTATTTTTATTATTTTTAGATTGTTCTATTAATTCAATATATATTTTGGAGTATTTATTTTTAATTTTAAAAAGTTCATTTATTGTTTTCATATCTATTATTTTAAGCAATAGTAAGGCTAAACTTAAAAAATAATTAAAAGGCACTAAAAGTTGTTGTAAACCCCTTGTGTAAGGGGCTTGTTATCAACAACTTAGAACAATTCCACTATCTGCTCCAAATTCATAAAAGAAATTTAATAAATGAGATTTATATTTATCTTTTATCTTGTCACTATTAATATTTGGACAAATTGTTTTAATTTCAGAATCAAATGTTCCAGAATCTCCAATAGTTTGCCATTCATCTTGAGTATGCTTACCAGCCATCTTAGCACCAGATATTTCACAAGCTTTTTTCATTTTTTTAATATAAAGCTTTTTACCTTTACTAGCTATACCTTCACTTAAATCAACAACAAAACCTTTAGAGTCTATTGATATATCAGTAGACGGAATTACTTTCCCATTTGATTTAATTGATTCAGCCACTAATTTAAGTTCTTCATCACTATATTTAGCAACTTGACTTTTCATCACACCTTTCATTGAACCACCATATGAACCATTTTTATAACCAATTATTGAATCAACGATATCTTTTGTTGTCATATTAGCAACCACTTTTGATTTACCAAGGGCTTTCTTAGACCAATCACCACCATGACAGCCTGCGCATGCTTTTAAATTTACTTCTGCCATTGCCGATACTGCTAAACCTGCTGTTAATAAACTAGTTATTAATATTTTTTTCATTTCAAATCTCCTAAAACCTAGTTAAACTAGGTTTTTATAGTTCGAGTGGAAAAGCTTATCAATTCCAGTCTTCATATTGAACAATAGCAATTGGTTTTCCAATCACTACAGAAATCATTAAACTAAAAGTTTAAAATCTCTTGTTCTCCTTATGTTTTAATTTATTAATTATATATTAATAAACATTAATCTTATATAAATAAATTTTAATAAAAATATAAATTATTTTAATTAAAGTTTTATTTAACCATAAAAGTTTAATCTCTGAACTTTATATACCATAATTTTAACTAAAAATCATATTTTGATTGTAAAATGGATTCTTTTAGTTGTTTTTCTATATAAAAACAATGAAGTTTGTTACTATTTTTGCACTTTATAAAGCTACAACATATATTCTTTAATGTATCCTTTAGTTTACTCACATCATCAACAGCGATTATTGATGATGTAGTTATAATTTCATAATTAATTTTGCTTTCTAAGAAATCTTAATTTCCAACTTTAATTAAATTATTTATTTTTCATTCTAATATATTAAAATAAAAATATAAAGGAAAAGTATGAAATCACATGAAATAGATTATAGAATAATAGGTAATGAACTTCAAGCGGTTGAAATTGAATTAGATCCTAATGAAACAGTAATAGCTGAAGCAGGTGCTATGAGTTGGATGTCGGATAAAATTAATTTTGAAGCAAAAGCTGGTGATGGTTCAAATACCAATGAAGGCTTTTTTGGAAAAGCATTAGGTATTGGTAAAAGAATGATTACTGGAGAATCATTCTTTATGACTCATTTTACAAATATTGGTTCAGGAAAAAGACATGTTACTTTTAGTGCACCATATCCTGGTAAAATAATTGATATAGACTTATCAATCAAAGGGAAAATTATATGTCAAAAAGATTCTTTTTTATGTGCAGCACTAGGAACTAAAGTTGATATAGAATTTAATAAAAAACTAGGTGCTGGTTTATTTGGAGGAGAAGGTTTTATTTTGCAATCTCTAGAAGGTGATGGCACAGCTTTTATCCATGCTGGAGGAACTGTTGTTGAAAAAGAATTAAAAGGTGAGTCTATGCTAATAGATACAGGTTGTATAGTTGCTTTTGAGCCTGGAATAGATTATGATATTCAAAGGGTTTCAGGACTTAAATCTATACTATTTGGAGGTGAAGGTTTATTTATGGCTAAACTATCTGGTTATGGTAAGATTTGGCTACAAACATTACCTTTTAGTAAATTAGCAGATAGAATTATACAAAATTCTCAAATATCAGAAGGTGGTGGAGCAAGACAAGGCAATGATGATGTTATAAGTCAAGGTATTAAAAATATTCTTAATTAAGAATATTTTTAATTAAGAATTTAAAGATCCATATACATATCTAAATATTCATCAATAGCATTTTTACCTATATTAACTTCATGAAGAGAGTCTTTATTTATTTGATATTTTAAATTATTATCGAAATAATATTCCTTTAAGGTTGATGCCTTATCAATATCACCTTCAGTTAAAGCATTTAAGTAACTTGATAAATATAAATCTTTTAATGATATTTTATTCATTCCATCAATCATTCTATTACATTTTTCAGGATCATTTATAGATATTATTGTAATTGATTCTTTAATTTCACAGTATTGGCTTAAATCAATATTAGCATCTATTAATGCTTTGTATGTTGCATTATTATCATGAACTACTGTATGTATATCTTCAACAAGTCTTTTTAATTTATTAGAATTACTTGATAATTCATCAATATCAAATGTTATTATAGTATCAAGAATATCATTATTAATTTTTTTTGACTTAAGGGAAACAAAATTATTATCTATTTTATCTTCTGATTTTAAATTATCTAATATTTGAGATTTCAATATTGAAATATTATTATTTAATGAAGCTTTTACAGATAATAAATTAGGAATAGTATCCAAATGATCAAGCAAGTTATTAATTATTAAATTAACATCATTATCATTTTTAGCTCTTTGAGTTTGAAATGTTGCTAAAACAATAGATTCATTTGTAAATGTACTTTTATAATCTTGATTACCATTAATTAATTGAGGAACACTTTTTAATATTGTCTTCTCAACTATTAATTCTGGATGATTTTCTCTTAACTTATCATAATCAATATTATAAGATTTCCTATTTTGTGCATAAATAGTATCATTATTATCTTTATATGTTATAAAATTTACATTATTATATTTATAACCTTCTGTTTCTGAATGAGAATTTATAAAATCAGGTTTTTGGTTTTTGATTCTTTTATTTACCTCTACTAAAGCTTTAGTATAAGCATAATATTCTTTTATTGTGTCTAAATGCATGTATAATCCTTGTTTATATTTTAAATTTATTTATAACTCCTATATCTAAAAAGATAGAACAGGAGTTATATAAATAGTTATCTATATAACTCTTCACCTTCTATATCCTTCATAACTCTATCAGTTCTATCTGATTGTCCAACATTTCCTAATGTCTTATTAACAATACCATAATCATTCAATAAAGCTTCAAGTTTATCTTTGTTAGGTATTTTTTCTACAATAGATTTATCAACAACATTTACTAATTTATCTAATTTATCAGAATATTTTGTTAAAAATTCTTGAATCAAACTATCTTTACCATCTTTATATTTAGCATATTCAAGTAAAGAATCAATTTGAAATCTATTAATTTCAGGTGATTTTAAATCATGAATATTTAAAGAAAATATTATAGATTGATTATTTTTTGCATCAGAATAGATGTTAACTGGTAATGTTATTAATGGGTGGCTGGAATTATTAGTCTTAATTCCAACATTTCCAAAATCAATTTGATTATTATGATTAGAATATCCAAAAGTAATTCTATCCAAAGAACTATCATTCATTAATAATTTTAATGAATGCTCTTTATATGCCATTAGTATTGAATCTCTAATACCTTGCCCATTATTTACAACTTCTATCGAATCAAAACATAAATGATTGTCAACTCTCCAAGTTGCTGAATTTGCAACACCTATACCATTTTTTTCTAATTGTGTAATTAAAAAATTTTCAGGTTTTAATTTCATATACTCAAGCATATTCCAACTTGCACCCTTATAAGACATACAATGTTTACAAACCTCTCCATTAATAAATGCTGAAAATTCATGAGCTGTTAATGATCTTATATCATAATTTTTATTGATTGCGTAATCTAAAATAGGTATTGTACTATTTTCTTTTTCATAAAATTTAAATTCAGGTGTTTGCATAAATTTTGCATAATCTTTAATATAATTATTTAAATTATCCATATTTCCAGGAACAACTTTTGGATTCTCAAGCATTTTACCAATAGCTAAAATTTCTTGAGAATTATATTCAGAAAGATTAGATAGTACATTTTGAATCGATTGTTTATCAGATTTTAAAATAGATGAAATATCTAATCCACTATCTGCAATATCATTTAATAATTTAGAGTTCTCATTAAATACATTATAAATATTTAAAAGACTAAAAAAATCATCTTTTTCAATATTTGATTCAATAGAATCTAATTTAATATTATAATCTTCAATACTTAAAAAAGCAGATAAAATATTTCTATTTTTTTCTGTAGTTGGCATATAACTTTTTAAATCATCAAATGTAATATTAGGAAATAATGAACTAACTTGTGTCATCTCAATTTCATCTTTAGTTAAATTTCTACCTAATTCTTTTCTTATTTTAGCAAATTCACCAAAATTAAATTGTAATGGACTAATAGCAGTAAAAGTTAAAGTATTGTCTTTAAACTCTCTATTGTGACATATCGCCCACTTTAACCATGAATCATCAATAGTATTTAATAATGCTCTATCTTTATCATTATATTTTTTTAATGGTTTAGTTAATAAAGAAATATATTTATTTTCTAACTTACTATCATACTCTTTAGTTTCACTATTAAAGCTTGAAAGAGTTATATATAATAATATATTATTATTAGGATTTTTAGTTTTATCTTTTAAAGACACATATTTATCTAAAAGACTTCTTGTATATTCTTTTGATTTCTCTGACTCTAAATCTATATTAAATTTTTTATAAAATAATTCTGATACATTTATATTTATATCTTTACCATATAGCTCATGAATAGAAGAATTAAAATTAGATATATTTTTAACAACATTTAATTTTTGAATTTGTTCATTATTTAATAAAATATCTTCATATTTTAATTCAGCCATAAACTTATTATCTTTAACTTTACCAAGATTTCCATCTATAGAAAGATATTCTGTTAAATCATTATTATCTAAATATAATACTTCAAAAAATTGCTTAACCTCTTCTAACGAGTAATCTCCAATATTTTCTAAATTACTAATAGCTTTTTTAAGAGTATTTATTTCACTAAATTTTGTTATTTTATCTTGAATATCAATTTTATTAATACTAAAACCATCATTAATTAATTCAGATTTTAATGTATCAAATGGTGGAGATACTTTCGATGAACCATCACTATAAAAAACATCTTTGAAATATTCATAAATTATATCTTCATTATCTAAAGCATCACACATTCTTTTTCCATCAGCATCAGGCATAAATAATTTTTGATGAGCTTCGACTAATATTCTTTTATTATTATATGTGTTTGCCCCTTCAATAGATAAATAAGATTTAATTTTTTTCATTAAATATTTAGAAGCATCTATTTCTTCTATTTTTGGTTCTTTAATTTTATTAATAGACTCTACCATTATATCCATATAAGTAGGTGTTATAATACCTCTTTTACCTAAGGTATTAATAAGCTTAACATAATCACCAACAATAGAATATGTTTTAGAATCTGGGTTACTAATAGTTTTAGAAAGAATTTGATTAAAACTATTTAAGAAATCTTTTACATTATCTTCTTCTTTAAATGCTTCTAATTCTTTTTTCTCATCTGATGAAATATCAAAAGATTTAATTAGTTCATTTATATTAACATCTTTTAAAGATGTTTTATAAAAATGTTTGTTATCTACTAATTCATTAATAGTATTATTAACTAATGAATTTAATATCATTTGATTTGGGTCTTGAGAAGTTAATAAATCTTCTAACGAATTTGATGCTGCTATTGATTCAATATCTTTGTTTTTTAAATTATTAAGTGTATTTAATAAATAAGTACTCATATGTATATCTCCATTTTTTACTTTATATACAATTAATTATAACATCAAAAAATAAAAAATAGTATTAAATATATATTTTATTGATTAGTTATAAATTAATTGTTTTATTATTTTTTAGAAATTGATAAACGAACTTCTTTAGAAGTTTTTTTTACTGATAATTTTTTACTAAATTTAATTGTTGTTACGCAAATAACATTATGAATTTCATTAATATCAATTGTTTTTGTTTTTCCATCATAAAAGGAAATTCCTATTTTTAAATCTTTTTTTAATGAAGAATTTCTTGTAGTCCAATAACTATTAGACATATCTATTGAGTGAAGAAAGGGTCTATAAATTTTAGGACCTAAATTTGTAATATTTAATATATTTCCTAATTCTGGATATGAAGCAACTCTCCAAGTATTTAAATTATTTAAATCTAAATTAAAACAATAATCCTTAGCTTGATTATATGTCTTAGGTTCTTTAACTACAGTATATGCAGTATTATATACTGTATCAATAACAATTCTACTATCAACAATAAAATTTTTATTTCTTTGTTCTTCTTTATTTTTTAAATTTTTATAAATACTTTCATTATTATTTGTACATCCAATAAATAAAAGCAATGATAACATTAATATATAGAGCTTTTTCATTTTTTTAGCCTTATAGTGTATTTTAAAATATTATATCTAAATATTTCTTAAAATAAGATAATATGAATAAAATTATAATATTACTATTAATGTTATCATTGCTTTTATTTGCACAAGATTGTAAATATTATTATAAAGTTGGAGCAATAGATCCAATATATAAAATATCAGAATATGAATTAAAAAATTTATTAAAAGATATAGAATACGAATGGGAATATAAAGTTGGTATGAATTTTTTAGAATATAATGAAAATAATGAAAACAGTACTCCTATAAATTTAATATATAATAAAGATATAGAAAGATATGAATTTTTAAATGACAACATTGAAAACCATAAAGTTTATGGTGAAGCTTTAAAAGATAAAGAATATCAAATAAACTTAACTAAAAATAATATTGATGAAAGACAATTAGAATGGTCTATTAAATTAAAAAAGTTTAATAAACTTGTTTCAAGTGGTAAAATATCTAAATATAAATATAAGAATCAAAAAAATGATTTAGAGTATGAACAAAAAAATTTAAATAATGATATTAGAAAATTTCAAGAGGTTTTACAAAAATATAATGAGGAAGTAGATTATTACAGAGAGAATGGTAAAAAAATTAAAACATTTAAAAAAGACCAAAATTTAGATAATCATGAAAAAAGAGGTGTTACAAAAATAATTAAAGAACAATATATTAAAAAAAATATTTTTGGAAATATTGTTAATAAAACAGAAGTAATAAGAGCTGAAGCAATAGATATATATAGAGTTAATAATTTAAATGAATTAAAACTAATTATTGCTCATGAGATGGGACATATGTTTGGATTAGGTCATACACAAATTAAGGGGGCACTAATGCACCCATTAATTCAAGATTTACAAAAAGATAAATTTAAAGTTACCTTAGCTGATATAGATATGGCAAAAACACATTTAAGAAAAAAATGTTTTTAAAATTACATCAATAAGAAGACTCATCCTTTGGTATAAGGAACTTTCACATAGTATAATATTCCTTATACTTTTTCTATTTAAAATGTAATTATATGAAATATATTTTTCTTAATTAACTTTAAAGTTAATTAAATATTATTTAACTCTTGATATTTCTTATCTAAATAATTAGTAATAGAATTATAATCTATAATCCCACCATCATTAATATATGTTTCTAAAAATAAATTATCTTCTAATTTATCAATTCCCCATTCTTTAATATATGAACCATCTTTATAACCATTATTTTGTCTAAAAATATTTAATGTATTTTTTAATATATACATTTCATAAACTTCATTAAATGTCATAACTGATAAAACAACTTTCCAGAAAGTATTATATAAGATTTTCATATTTTGAAAAGTATTATCATCTTCATAATTAAATACAATTCTTTCTAAATTTTCAATTTCTTGAATCAGCTCAATTTGAGTAAATATTTTTGTATTTGATAAATCAAACTTGTCAAACAATGCAATCATTTCACTTGTCCACGATTGTTTAATATTTTCTGACATTAAAAAATGAAATACATCTACTAATTCAATCTTTACATTATGTAAACCATTTTGCATATAATCATATTGATTATTGTTTTTAATATTTTTCCAATGTTTCCAACTAAAAGATTGATCAATAGCTTCTACTAATTCAAATCTCATACATCTACACCAATTTATTTCTAATCCATTTTCATTAAAACCTTCGACCCAACAATCACCGTTGGTTAAAGTATTTGCATCATTTTGCATGTTGAATAAAATTTTCAACATTTCTAATTTATTTACCATAATTTATCCTTGTTTATTTATTATTTTATTATAATTAATAAACAATTATACTATAAGAAAGCTTAAAATTTAATAAGATTTATAATTAATATATTAATAAAGTTTGATAAGTATTAAATTAAGGTAAATAAATGGAAGAAATAGATAGTAATATACAAAAAATAGTTGATAAAATCTTTGAAAAATCAGTACAAATAAATTGTATTATTAATGAATTTAAAAATGGTAATAATATTTTAAGAGAAGAAAAATTATTATATTCTGCTATAGGAAATTGTTTTCAATCATTTGGTGGAGAAGATCTTTATAAAACTCCAGAAGAAAAAGCATATATATTATTTTTAAATATTGCTAGAAACCATCCATTTGTAGATGGTAATAAAAGAACTGCCGCATTTATTACCGATTATTTTTTAATGAGTAATGATTTAGAGTTAAATATAGAGAATGAAGACAAATTTAAATTAATGATTAATTTAATAGAAAAAAATTTAGATGTTGATTCTGGATTGATAGTATTTAAATCACTAGTTAAACCAATAGAAAGTATAACTAGAATTCATTTAAATACTGAAACTAAAAAATTATTTATTGGTAAACTTAAACAAATGGAAGGTTTCTTAGAAAATAGTAATGTTGAAAAAGATATTCAAGAAGTTATCATGAAAAATTTTATGAAAAATTTTGCTAGTGAACATCATGTTAAATATATTGAATTAATAGATTTAATTAATGAAACATTAGATATTAAAGAAAAAGATAAAAACAGTATTGACTTGGAGATGAATAATGATAGATAAAAAACAAATCAAAGTAATTAATAAAATTTTAAAACAATATGGAATAGAACAAACATCCAATGAAACAATGGTAAGTGTTTATGATTCTTTAATGTTATACAATAAAAATATAGAGTTATTTAATTTATTTGAAAAATATGATAGAGGTGAATTATCAGAAGGTGATATTAAGATAAACCTTAATTCACCTGTATTAAAAAAAATAGAAGAACATAAAATTCATTTAGAAAGAGCCTAGTATGAGGAATACATTTATAAATAAAAGTGAAAAAGTTACAAAAACAATGATGAAGAATCTTAAAAAATTTCCAGAACCAGTTAAACAAGCATTATTTGCAACAGTAATAGCAATAGCAGCAGTAGCAACAACAGCAGTAGCAATGTCTAGTATTATGGCTGAGAAACCAATTTATAATATACAGATGGAAGAAGTATCTATTCAACAAATGATAAAAGATAGTTTTAATCCAGATAAAGATTATAAGCAATATATTGTTGATTCGAATAGTGTTAATAAAACAATAACAATGAAAGATAGTAATTATACTATACAAGAGTCTTCTGAATCTTTTTCATTAAATATTTTGATAAAGAATGGTTCTAAATATATAGATACTTTTTCAAAAAGTAATTTAGAATCTGCAATTAATGATTTAATGAAAAGTTATAAAAATAATATACCAAATAATAAAATTAATAATGAAAATAGAATAAATAAAATTGAAAAAAATATTAAAATTTTAGAACAAGATAAAGATAATATTGAGAATCAATTAACTAAATTATCAGATAAATATTATAAAATTGAAGATAATATAGATAAAAGAGTTGATAAATTATATATTTTAGCTGGAAAATATGATACAAAGGAAAATACATCGAAATATACAGGCTCTGTAGATGAAATACTAGATATTAAAAAAGAAATTTTTAATTTAAGAGAACAATATAATAATAAAACAACTCCTAGTACCAGGGCAGAAAAAAAAGTTTTACAGAATGAATTAAATTCTATTAGGCATGTTATGTATAAGGAATATAGAAATATACCAAGAGCAATATCTTATGAATTTAATGATTTTGATAAAGATGTTAAATTATTAGAAAAACAAAACCATAAAATAGAAAGAAAAGAATTACAACTAATTGATACTATTGATGAAATAAGAAATTCTTATTTCAAAAAAAAAGATTTGGCAAACTTACCTGAAATTTTAGATTATCATAAAGATTTAGATTTTATCGCTGCTATTAAAAATCATATAAAAGCATCAGAGACAAGTAAACCTGGTGGAAATTATGCAGAAGCCAAAGATATAAAAGATGGTGCAGGGATTTCTTATGGGGCTTATCAATTTACAGAGAATTCTGGTAAATTGATAAAATTTTTAAAAATAGCTGGAGAAGAAAACGATGAAGCAAAAAGTTTTTCTAAGCAATTTAAAAATCATGGTTCAACTTTTATTGGTTTAAAATATGGTAAAAATGGATTACTTACATTTTTAAAAGAGTTTGGTAATACGGAGAAAGGACAACAACTACAAGATGAATTTTATAATGATGAATTTTTAAAACCAGCCTTTAATCTTATAGATAAACATGAAATAACAGATAAGTTTGCCATTGCTCAAATTACAGATCATTATTTAAATGCTGGATCAAAAGGAGCTATTCAATTAATTGCAAGAATAGAAAGAGCTGGTGGTGATTTTTCTGAGAAGAGTATAATAATGCATAGAGAAAATCATTACTTAGCTATTGTTGCTGGAAAAAATAGGAAAGAAGCAGGACAAGGTGATAAATTTAAAAAAGGTTGGTTAAATAGAGTTGATAATACAACTAAAGCTTTTGAAGAATATAGTGATTCAAATATATTATTATCATTAAATCAACAAGAAAAAACAAATAAAATAAATAAAAATGGTGAAATTCATGGTTCTATTGATAGTTTTAAAAATTATTATAAAAATTTAAAAAAATCAACAATTAATGAGATTGAAATTGATAGAGAGTTTACTTAAAAATTAATGATAAAGGAGATAAAATGAATATAGATACAATAAGAATTGGTAATATCAATAATTCAACATTAATATTAATTATTAATCTATCATATTCTAAAATAAAACTTATACCAAATATTAAAAAAATAATTAATGAATATTTTATAGATGATATAGAATATATATATGTAACTAATCAAGAAGAATTAGCTAATAATGGTAATACATTAAAATTTAGTAAAGATTTTTAATGTCTATCTTTCAAAAGATTTTATATTATCAATTTCATCTTGCTTTTCTTTATTAATTTTTAATTCTTCATTTAGTTTAACTTCTAGTGTATTTTCTTTAAAATTATCAATTAGTTTATCTAGTGATTCTTCAAACTTTATATAAAACTCTGGAAAATGTTTTTTTAAATTTTCTGTTTTTATTTTATTACCATTTAATTTAATAGTATTTTCATAATGAAAAAACCAAGGAGTAAAACTATTATCAGAATTATTATATTCTTTTAAATAAATCCTTCTACCAAAAACTTCTAATTTATTTTCTTTATTTAATTTAATATTTAATTTAAATCCTTTAACATCTTATAATCCATAGTTCTGTACCAAGATGAAGTATGACACTTTTTATCTTGAGTATGTATATTAAAAATTTTTGGAGAATCTTTTGGATAAATATCTTTTCTATTATAAATAAAAGTATAGATTATTTTTTAAAAGATTCAAAAGATCCTTATAAAAAAGATAATAATAAATTTAAATATTTTATTGCATTAGAATCTATTGCTACATATAAAAATGTAATAGATTCATATAAGTTATTGTGTGATAATTATAGAGAGAAGCTTAAAAAGAATTAAAATCTTGTTGACTCTTTAATTGATCATTTATGTTAAGTTCGACATATTGATTATATTTTAATTCATTCTTAGTAATATCATCTAAGGTTATTTCTATCTTAATATAATTATCATGAACAATCATTATTGATGGTTTAAATTCATATTGATTATCATTAATATGAAATAATAAGCCATCTTCACAATTTTCATTTAAATATTCTTTAAATTTAATTAATTCATTTTTTTTAATACCAATATTATTTAAAGGTATTTTAAAAATATTATTATCTATTTTATTATGTTTACTTGAAATTAAAATATTATTTTTCAATATGATGTCTTGCATTTTATCAAAGTAAAAAGAATAGGGGTCATCTTCAAAATCAAATCCCTTGGATATATTTATATTTATATTATTTAAATTCATAGTTTATTCCATTATTATTTTTATTAAAGAATAATAATTAATATAGTTATGTTTCAATAATATAATCTAATTATAGATTATATTATTGATTAATCAATTTTTTAATATATAATGATTTTAATTTATTTAGAATTATATATTCTTGATTGTTAGTTTCCATAAAAATCTGGTTCATTAATAAAATATTTATCTGATTCAACAAAAGATAATCTTTAACAAATAATCTAGGGAATTCTATTGAAAATTTAGAATTCCCTAGATTATTTGTTAAAGACAAACTCAAGGGTTAATTCCTTTGCTTAGTTTTATTACACCAACAATATTAGAATAATAATAATAATATATACTTGATAATATTAATAATGGATAACCTATAATTGATCCAATAAATGTCAATATCATTATCCAACTAATAATTTAATGTTAATAGCCATTATAATATAACTAAAGTTAAAGTTTGATTAAATTATTAATTTTTTAATAATAAAGCATTTATTAAAGAGTTAAACTTAAAATGGAAATAAAAGAGGATAAAATGGAATTAAAAGATAAAAATGAAAAAAAATTACCAGAATTAAATTTGGTATATGAACCTGTTGATCATTATGAAAAGTTAGACTTAAATAATGAAGTAGATGGATTTAATGAATTAATTGAAAAATCAAAAGATGAACTTGAATTTGAAATTAAAGTAAAAAAAGAAATAGAAGAAAATTAATCTTAATTTAATAATAATTAAGATATACTTTATCTATAAAAAAAATAAAGGTTGATCCATGGTTTATCATATATCACATATTGATTTAGATGGTTATGGTTGTCAAATCATAACTGAAAAACATTATGGAAAAAAAAATATAAAATTTTATAATTGTAATTATGGAAAAGCTATAAAATATATATTACATAATATATTAAAAGTAATAAATAAAGAAGACACATTAATTATTACAGATATTAATATTGATGAGACTACTGCAAAATATATAAATAAAGAATTTTATTTAAAAGAAATTGAAACAATATTAATAGATCATCACATAACAGGTAAAAATGTTGCTATAAAATATGATTGGTATAATTTAAATATAACATATTGTGCTACAAAGTTAACACAATTATATTTTAAAAAAGATAATTTAGAATTATTTGCAGATTATGTAAATGCTCAAGATTTATGGTATACAGATAATGAATATTTTCCAAAAGCTAATTATCTTTCGGATATTGCTTTTAAGGGATATGATTTTCCTTCGGTGATTAGTGAAGAAAATTTTAAATATAGAACATTTACAATTAAAAAAGTTTTTAACAAAGTTAAAAAGGGTTGGTCTATAAGGAAAATTCAAAAGAACTTTATTAATATTCAAGAAGAATATTTAGCAAAAGGTATTTCACAAAAGATTTTAAAAAATAAAAATATTCCAGTAGAGCATAAATTTGTTAGATATATTTTTGAAAAAATAAAAGAAAAGGATTTTCCAATATTGACTATTGGTAACTCTACTGGAAAAATATTCTTTGATTTAGGTTCAAATATATTTCAACAAATGTCACATATGTATAATAATAAAATTAAAGATATGGATTTTGTTGTTCATGTTAATAAAAGAGGAAAATTATCTTTTAGATCTAATGGCGATAAAATAGAAAACAATGTAGAACTTTTATCAAAAATATATTTTAATGGTGGTGGTCACTTTAATGCGGCAGGTGGCTCATTATTTGATGACCCTGATAAAAAAATAGTTTCAGAAAATGAAGCTATTACAATTATAAAAAATATCATAAAAAATGTTAATAAACTAAACTTTAAAGAAATTAAACCAAAATCTGAGTATTTAGAAAAATTATTAGATAACAAGCCAGGAAAATTGCTTAGATTTAATGATGTAATATATATATTAAGATCTAATAAAAATATTTACTCATTATCAAATAATAAAGATAATAAAATATTAACTATTAACAATGCTAACACTTCTACAGAGTTATCAATTCTTGAATGTTTTAAAGAGATGTTAGTTAAAAATTAGTATATTCTTAAAAAATTTAAAGAATATTTAAGTATAAGTATTATATACTTTTTATATATAGAAAAAGTTATCATATTTAATTTAACAAAAGAGGAAAGAATGAGGTATAAGTTAAAATACAAAGATATTTTAAATAAACTAGAGAAGAAAATCTTAACAAATCAAATTAATCATACATTTACAGATATAAATATATTGATTTCAAAGTTTTTAGTAGATTCTATCAAAGTAATAGAATCTACTAAATCAAATAAAAAAGTTCTTCTTATACAAATTGAAGAATTTCTTAATAGTTCAAATGAGATTTTACACTATACAAATACAAATGATTTAACATTATTGAGTAAAATGGTCTTATTAGATATATATAAAATACATGGATTTGAAGGATGTATTAATTATTATTTAATCAAACAATATTATAAAAAAATTAATAAAAATTATAATTTATTTTTTAATCAAGTTGAAGAAATAAAAGATATAATGGTAAATGATAATCTACAAGAGATTGATGGTAAAGCAATTACGATAAATAAAATAGATGATATATCTATTAATATATATTTAGATACACTTCAAACATAAAGTATGTTATAAAAACAAACAGTAGTGAACTGGTCTATAAGACTAGATGATTGCAAAAAGGAATAATATGAAAAATATACTAATAGTAGTAGACTACCAATATGATTTTGTTTCTACAAAAGGGAATCTTCCTGTAGTAGATGCAAAAGAAATTAAAAATAATATTCAAGAACTAATTGATTCTAATAAATATGAAGATCAAATTTTTACATTTGATACACATACATCAATAGATTATTTAGAGTCTGAAGAAGCTATTATATTTCCAAATATACATTGTGAATATAATACAAAAGGTTGGTGGCTATATAAAATAGAAACAACTTTCGGTAAAATAGCAAAAAAAATATTTGCTGATAGAGTAAAAATACCAAAAATACTAAGTTTTTCAAATAGTGAAAAAAATGAATTTTATTTTACTAAAGATAAGTTTGATATTTGGGAAGGAAATTCAATCTATCCAAATTGGTTTACAACTAAATACAATCCTACTAAAGTAGAAATAGATGTTTGTGGAGTAGCAACAAATTATTGTGTATTTATGCATGTAATTGGTCTTATTCAGAGAGGTTATAAAGTAAATGTTATAAATAGTGCAGTAAAAGGTATCAAATCTTTTCCAGATGGAGAAAAAGATGAATCATTTGATGAAAATATTCAAAAAATGATAGATGTTGGAGTAATGTTTAAATAAAAAGAATAGTAATAAAAAGGAATTTATAATGATCAAAATAGTATTAAGTTTATTAGTTGTAATTGTATTTGTAGCAAATGCAAAAGAAAGTTCTCAAAAAGGTAAAGTAGGTAAAGTAATTAGTACTGTTTATTGTAATATTGAACCAAAAGAAAATAGAATAACTTGTCAATATAATTTTGAAAGAATTAAAACAAATAGAGAGATAACTTTTCAATGGATTGATCCAAAAGGTGTTTTAAAAAGAGAAAAAACATTTAACATACCTAAGTATCATAGTTTTATTTATGATTATAGATATATAACAGGAAGAGAAACAGGTTCTTGGAAAGTTAACGTAATTGAAAATGGTATTAAAACTAGTTCAAATTTCTATTTAGAAAAATATAATTAAAAGAATTATATAGATGAATACAAAAAAATCAGATATAGTTTTATACAGTATTAAAGAAACAGGAAAAAATAAAGTTATACATTATACTAAAGAATTAGAAAATAAAGTAAATAAATGATTGGTAGCATAATAGGAGATATATGTGGCTCTACATATGAATTTGATCCGATTAAGCTAGATGATTTTAACTTAATAGTAAAAGAATCTGATTATACAGATGATACAGTTTTAACAATAGCAATAGCAGACGCATTTTTAAATAAAAAAGATTTAAAAAAAACATTAGTATATTTTTCAAAAAAATATACTGGTAGAGGTTATGGTACAAACTATTGTGCATGGGTTTATTCTTACAAGCATAAACCATATAATTCTTATGGTAATGGTAGTGCTATGAGAGTTTCTTCAATCTCATATATATATGACAATGAAGAAGATGTATTAAAAAAAGCAAAAGATAGTGCAATAGTAACACATAATCATGAAGAAGGAATTAAAGGTGCACAAGCAACATCTTTAGTAATTTTTATGGCAAAGCAAGGCTTTGATAAAAAAGAGATTAAGGAGAGAATTATAGAGCTATTTAATTATGATTTAAATAGAACATATAATGAAGTAAAAGAAAAACATAAATGGAATGAAATTTGTCAAAAAACTGTTCCAGAAGCAATAATTTGCTTTTTGGAATCAAAAGATTATGAATCTACAATAAGAAATGCAATAGCATTAAAAGGTGATTCAGATACTCTTGCATGTATAGCAGGAGGAATGGCAGAAGCATTTTATGGAGTAGAATCTATACCTAGTTATTTAATAGATATTGTAAATGAAAAATTACCAAATGAATTTAAAAAAATTATAAATGAAATTTATATATATGATGATATTGATTTTTCTGTAAAAATTAATAAAAAATTATTAAAATTAGATTTGTTAGGTAGAGAAGATTTATTAGATATAATGTAAAAAGTATTAAAGTTATATTTTGATATACTCTCATTAATTGTTTAAAAAAAAAGAATCCATAATCATATAAAGTTTGTGCTTCAACTAAATTTATATTTTTTAAAAGTTAAGTTAAATAAAAGAATATTTATGTTATACTATCTTTAATAAAACATAAAAATTAAAGGTAAGTGTTATGAAGCAAAAAATGTATATGGCAAAAAATAGACATATAAAAACTTTAATTGAAAGATTTGGAATTAATCCAAATATAGAAAGCAAAGATCAATTAATTGAATTAACTAAACCATTATTAATATCTATTAGAGAATATTCTGAATATTGTGATAAAAAGAGAATTTTATTTAATTTAGAAAATTACTTTAAAGAAAAAAATATATTTGAAAAAGGTATATTTTATTTAGAAGCTTTAGGTAGTTATAATAAAGAAGATAAATATTTAAGAGGTGTATTAAAAGATGGTAAGTGGACAGGCTATGTAGATAGATGTGATGCTTATGATTTTCAAAATGATGATGAATTTTGTCAAAGAGTATCTTTAACATCTGATTATGAAGAAGGTGATAAAGAATATATGGAATATATTAAATATTATGTTATGGATTCATCTATTAATGGTTGGTCTTTAGTATTATTTAATTATCCCAAACTACCATATTTTGACTATAAATACATAAAAAATGAAATATTATTAGAAGGTAATATTGGTCAATTCATAGATTAAGGAGAAAGTAATAAAAGTTAAATGTATTGCATGTAATACTATTTTATAGTTAGATTTTGATTTAGAAAATTATGAACATTGCATCTATTCATAACTATTTTACTTTTAGCCAACCAAGAACTATTGTTAGAGCATTAGATAAATCTTTAGTTGAAGCACAAGCTTTATATGATTATGAATTTTATGCTGCTAGAAATTGGTGGGTTTTAGGAGTAGAAGATATTATAAAGTATTCTAATTGGAATGGAAGAATTGAAGAGGGTAGAATTTATCATCTTGATAATGGGATTGTAGAAAAAGATACAAATCTTCAACAAAAATAAATTAAATTTTAGAATGAACTTAAGATTAGTTGAAGCTAGTAAAATTTGAAAGGAAAATAAATAATGAGAATATATCATTTTGGGAACTTTTATATGAGTTCTATACAACAAGGAATACAATCAGCACATGCTCAAACAGAAATGGCTTTAAAATATTTAAATAATTTTGATGGAATTGATGAGCAAGTAAGACTTTATAAAGATTGGGCAGTAAACTATAAAACTATGATTTGCTTAAACGGTGGAATGAATAGTAGTTTATGTAATATCAAAGATACTTTTGATGATATTACAAATCCATATCCATGGATTTCTTTTAGAGAATCTGAAGAAGCTATGGGAGGAATGTTAACAAATGTTGCAATAGTTTTGCCAGAATTCATTTATGAATTAGCATCAGACATTAAGATTAAAAAATTAATATTACATAAGTCACCAATCAAGGGTAAATATCATATTAAAATATATGATAATAGTCCATCTGTTGGTACTATTACAGAATTTCAATATAAGCTTATTAATATATTAATAAGCTGTGATTTAGCAAAATAACCAAGTGAATATCGCAAGTAATATCTTAAAAGATATTGTAAAGGGGGTTTTACAGAGTCGCGTCTAAAGTTTGGCTACTAAAAAACAGCAATAACTTAAAAGTATTTAATTTGTAAACCTTCTTTATAATAAAGCATAATTTAAGTATTATTATATAAAATAATTAAAATTTTTAAAAACAAACCAAGGAAGATTTTGGAAATTTAGGAATGTATGCTTCTTAATAATATAAAACTCTAAGGTTAAGATATAAACCACCATCAATAAAGCTATCTTTAAGCATATCAATGTTATACTACCACTAATTAAATAAATAAGGATAATAAGTGGATTGTAAGATATTAGGTAATGGTGGAGCTTTCGATAAACTATCAACAGCATATTTAATTGAATCTAAAATACTTGTAGATTGTGGACAAACAGTAATTTCTTCTATGATAGGAGATAAACTTTATTCTCCAGAACTAGACATGATTGAACACCTTTTTATTACACATATTCATTCAGACCATATTAATGGATTAGAATCACTTCTATATAATAGATTTATTAAAAGAAATTTTGAATATGATAATAACTTTACTATTTATGGAACAAGAGAAGTATTAGAGTATTATAAAAGTATAGCATTTTCTAAAGACTCGTTTAATAATGGAGAATACTATCAACCTTTTAAATTTGTAGAATTACCTTTAAATGGTGGTTCAAGTATATTAATAGAAGATTTAAATATTTATGTAAATTTTGTTAAAGCAAAACATATGAACAATAGTTTAGAATGCTTAACTTATATCTTTGGAGATATAAAATCATATGCTATTAAAAAAATAATTATAACAGGTGATATTGATCAACCTAGTGAATTAATCACTTCAAATATGATAGATAAAAACACTTTAATATTTTATGACATGGGTTGGACTGGACTACCAAATGTAGAGAGATATTATAAATTTCATCCCACAGAAGAAGAAATTTATAATATTTTTGGTAAAAATGATAATATTATAGGAATTCATACAAGTGCAGATCTACAATATTATGAAAAAGCACAAATAAATAAAATATATAAGGTTTAAGTGATATCATATAAAAAACATGAGGTAAAAGGTACAGATGATTGTATTATTAGAGTTAAATTTAAAAATAAATATTATGGAAATATATGAAAAATAAAGTTTTAAAATTATTAATATTAATGGGGATAGTATTCTTGTTTACTGGTTGTATTGTTGGTGATGCTGTAGCATTACCTTTTAGAGTAACTGGAGCTGTAGTTAATGTTGTAACTCCAGATGTAGTTGGTGATTCAATATCAGATACTGGCGAGGTGTTAGATACTGCAATTCCGTTTTAAACAATAAAAGTTTAAGTAATATTATATTATACTACTAAATATTAAAAAAGAAATAAGGTGAAAAACGTTTGTAGTAATTTAGATTTCTATTTATATAAAAATTATTACATAACTTAACTAAAAAGTTTTAGTCAAGTTATGTTTTGGAAATGCTTTTTTATGCTATTGCATAGAGAAGTATTCCTTGACATTGATTTTTTAAAGAAAAAGAAATATACAAGGAATATAACTTGAATAAATATATATACCCAGGGTCATTTGATCCAATAACAAAAGGTCATGAAGATATTATTAAAAGAGTATCTAAGACTTTTAAAAATGATAAAATTATTATTGTTATTGCTAACAATAGAGATAAATCTCACCAATTTAATATTGAACAAAGATATAAAATGGTTCAAATAGCAATTAAAAAACTTAATCTTTCAAATGTAGAAATTATTAGTTTTGAAGGTGTTGTAAGTAATTATATCAATGAAAATAATATTAATGGTGTTATTAGAGGTTTAAGGAATGGTATTAACCTTGATTATGAGAAAGCTATAGAAACCTTTACAAGTAATTCTACTGATGCTGAAACGATATACTTTTCATCATCAGTAGAATATTCTCATATATCATCTTCTCAAGTTAGAAATTTTATGAAGTTTGGTTATTCTAAAAAGATCAAATTTCTAGTTTCCAAACAAATATTTAAATATATTAAAAAATCACTTAAAGATTAATAATAGAATTTTTAGATGATTTAAATTTAAACCAAGATATTATAGATAAACAAGAAAAAACATTTGAATTTTATTCTAAAGATAATGGAATATATAGAGATTTAACTTTAAAATTATCAATGAGTCCATTAAACAATTTCTTATTAAAATATCTAAAACCTAAAGATAATGTTTTAGATTTAGGTTGTGGAAGTGATAGAGAATTATATTTCTTAGAAAATTATAGATGTAATGTAATAGGAATAGACGTTACTCCTGAATTTGTTAATGCTCTAAAATTTGAAAATAAAGATGTTTATATCTTCAAACTTCCAGAATAGATATTCCAGATAAAAAATATAATATAATATATTCTATTGCAGTTATATTCACCTAACAGAAGATGAAAGAATTATTTTATTTAAAAATATAAAAGATAAATTATTATTGGGTGGTAAATTAATTTTATAATATAATGATTAAGATAGAAAAGAAGATCTAAATAGATATTTTGATTTACTAGATAAAGATAATATTGAAAGTATGTTAGAAGATTTTGGATTCAAACTAATAGACAGAGAAATAATGGAAGATGCTTCAAATAGATTTGATTACCGATTGTTATCAACTAATCAAATAACCTCTTAAGCTATTATTAATACATTCTATGATATAATATCTTTAACAAATTAAATAAAAAGATTAAATATGAGTATTGAAATTATAAGAAATATTGAATTATGGTTAGAGGAAAACAACTTTAGTCCAAGTGCAAATATAGTATTAGTTACATATATGCTTAATTATCCTCCAAATAAAGTTGACAATTATCAAGCAAATATACCAATTAATAAAGAAGATTTTAATAGATTAAGAAAACTTGCTGAATATTCTCCTAAAGTTAGGAAAGGTATTCAAATTTTATCAACAGTAAATACTAGTTGGAAGAATATTGATAAATTTTGGTTTGAATTAATTGAAGTTTATAATAATAATTCTAAATTATCTAAAAGCCTAAATTTAGAAAATCCATTCAATGATTTCTTATATGCTATTACAAATGTAAAATATTCAAATAAAAATCATCAAAAAAAATATAATGAAAGGTATAACATAGGTAAAATTATTTATAAAGAAATGAATTTTAGTGGTAAAAGATTACCAGCAAAAGTAATAAGTTACTAAAAAGGAAAAATATGAGAATATTTGATGAAGCTGCAGTTGCAATAACTAAGGCTGATATAGAGCCTTTATTAATTTTTATAAAATATAAAGATAGTTTAGATGAATTTAGAAAAACATATAAAGATAATGTTTCTGTAATATATAGAGATCATCTTGATCCAATTGAATTTAAAAAAACTTTTAATTTGAATATAAGACAATCTTGTTTTGGCAGAGGAATGGAATCAATTTATCAATTTATTCAAGCTATTGATAAATATTATGGAATAAATATATTAACATTAAACAATAAAACATTGATAATGTTTTTAAATACTTATATTAATGACTTTAATACTGTTGAAGATTATTTTATATTAAATACTCCTAATTGGAATTCAAACAGTATTAATAAAAGAAAAGGTTGTTTAACAACTTTAAAAAGAAAGTTAAATATTATAAATAAACACTTTAGTCAACAATCTAAGCAAGTTTTAAGTGTAGGTATGCTATAATTCGTATAATAAAAACATACTAAGGAAACATAATGAATCAAGATTTATTTTTATCAAATAAAGATGTTAAAGTAGGGGAACAAAATTTATATATTAAAAAAGAAGAGTCAGCAATTCAGAAATTAGTTGCAGATTCTCCTCAAAATTATGTAAGAGAAGCTGTTCAAAATGTACAAGAAAATCCTGATACAACAATAGCAATTATTGGTAAGATAAAATTAACAGATTTAGAAGCAGAAAAAGTTTTCTTTTTAAATAATGGCGAGGGAATGGGTGTTCCTAAATTAGATGGTATGAGAGCACTATATGATTCTATAAAGAATGAAGGGAAAGACCCTGGAAAAACTAAGAAATTAAACAATAACACTGGAATTAGAGCAATGGGATTAGCTGCAAATGCTCTTGGTCTTATATTTGTTTCAAAATACAAAGGTAGAATTGGAGGATGTCACTTTTATAGAGATCATAATCATAAGAGTGCATTAAAAATGTTAACTATAGAAGAATATAATCCATATAATGTATTAAAAGATTATGGAATAGAACATGGTATTGAAGATGACTGGACAATAGTAATTGCACTAGGTCATTATTCAGAGCATAATACATTTGAAAAACCTATTTTAAGTAGAGAAATGGATAATCCTATTAAAGATACTATGGAAAATAGATATTATTGTCACCCTACTACACTCAAGGAAGGTAAAACTGAAATAACATTTACAATAGAAAATGAAAAGTTAGAATTTTTGAATAATAAATTATCAAAAGAAATGTTAGAAATTGATGAAATTATAAAAATTGGAAATACATCGATTCATTATAGATATACTCAAAATTGGGGAAATGTTATTCCAAAATCTGGGATAGTATGTGAAAATGAGGTATTTGACTTAAAGCATCAAGGATCTTTAATTAAAGGTGTTTCAACAAGTTCTTCAACATTGATGAGTGATATTGGAGCGTATAATCTTAGAAATAATATATCAATTATGATTTTTGAAGATGAACTTAGAATGGATGGATATAGAGAATTTTTAATTTTAGATAAAGAAAATGGTGATACTGAAAAAAGAACGCTTAAAGATTTTATTGAATTAATAGAAGAAAATATTCCAGATTCATTAAGAAAAATTATCTTAGAATCAAATAAAAATTCTTCAACTTTTTCTTTTAATAAAGATTTAATGAAAGAGCTTAAAGCAAATCAAGGCTCTCATAATAAGTCTAAACCAAAGTTTAAATTGAATGATGAGAATCTCAGTGAAGTTGAAAATAATTTTGATAAATCTGAACTTTTAAAAATTGAAGACAATAATGATAAAGTAATTACATTATTTGATAAAGTATTGAAAAAATATAAATATATCAAATATGATTTAGAATTATCAAGTTCATTAATGGGAATAAATAAAGATGTTTTAAGAAAGAAATTAAAATCTTTTATGTCATCAATAAAAAAAACCATTAAACAATATAATAATAATAATGAATTATTTATTGAATTATTTGAAGTTGAAAGAGAATCAAGTGAATTACTATTAACGAGTTCTTTAAATAATGTATTATTTGATATGGGTAAATTTAATAAGAAAAAAATTAAAGACAAAGAATTAATGACTATTTATTGTAATATTTTATTATATTTTATTAAAAAATTGAAAAAAGATATTACAATTAAAGAAGATAAAAATTGTGGAAACAATGATGATTCTGTTGATGATTTCAAACTCTTAAATATAAATTTTAAAAATGGTGAAGATTGGAAAAATGATCATGGTAATATGAAAGAATCTGATAATTTATTTGCAATCTATAATTCAAGTGTAATCTTTATAAATAAAGATGGAAAATATTTAACAGAGTTATCTGAATATATTAATCAGAGATGTGCAATTGAATTAGTAGACCCTGAAGGCTCTAAAATGTTTACAAGAGTTGTTAAAGGAGTTATTCAAGTATTAGCATCATACTACAATACATTTGGAGTTATAATGCCAGAAAATAAATATGACATAGCAAGAAATGAAACTTATGAAGATATTGTTTTTGAAATAAGTGGACAACAACTATTAAGTAATAAACTTTATATTAATGATGTATTAAAAAATTCAATCGAAGATGCAATCGAAGCAAGTAAAGGGTGTAAGCCTTCATATCCAAAACAAACAAGTATATTAAGAGGTTAAGGATGAAAGAGTTGGTATTAAAATTCAATAAGGATAATAATCTAGCTCTTAGAGAATTATCTTCTTTTGATAACAAATATAATTTGGATTTATTTCCAACTGATGAAACATTATTTTCAATATTAAAAAAACTTATTAAAAAGAATACTACTTTAAAATATAAAACTATATATAAAAAAACACTGATTACTAAATACAATATAGATTTACATAAAATGATTGAAAAAGAAGTTGAAGATACTCAAATATTATTTAAAAATTTATTAAATTTTAAAGAAGTTTATTTATTAGAAAATATTAATCAAAATATTGCTGCTTTATATAAATTTTGTAAAAAGATATATAAAGAAAATAAAAAAATAAATAAATATAATGAATTTTTAGATATAAAATTATTAGATTATAAATTTGAGTTTAAAAGGTTGAAAGATTCAACGATAATTATTGAAAAAAAATTAAAAGAGAAAAATAATGACCTATAATCTTACTTTAATTGAATCATATATTATATTTGGGACATTATCTAAAATATATAATAATAATTTAGAGACGAAAGATAAATATCATTCACTTCCTAATGAATTTAATTTTACAAATACAATGATTAAACAAATTACAAATAGAACGATTATAAAAAATATTGTATGGGTTAAAAATGTATATATTGAAAGAGGTTTTATCTTTATAGAATTTAATCAAGAAATATTTAATATATTAAATCAAAATTTTATAAATTTTATAAAAGAGTTTTCTTTTAATTATTCTCATGTCGAAACAATTAAAATATCAGAACTTTTATTTAATAATTCTAAAAAAATTATCTTAACTACTAAAGACTTAAAATGTTTAGATGGTAATTTAAACATTAAACTTGATGGATTAAAAAGGGAATTTATAGGTAACCGAAGAGAAACAACAAATGATTTTCAAAAGTTAAGAACAATTATAGGTCTTATAAATCATATTGAAAATATCAATAAAGATATTTTTTATTATATTAAATATCTTAAACAAGCTATAATAGAATTAAAAGACATTGGTATTAACTTTAAATATAAGGTAGCAATTAAAATTATAGATGGTAAAGAAGAAGTTGTAATTATAATAAGAAAAATAAAGGTTAAATCTCTAAACACATATGTTAAACCCATACCTATAAAAGAAGAAATAATTAATAATTCATACTTTCCAATAAGATTGAGCGTCTCTAATTATATAAAAAAGAAGGAAAAAGATGCAATACAAAGTAGTAATTGAACAAAGAAAAAATGATAAAAGAGTTGAAAAATTTAATGATATTATCAATGAAGATAAAGTAATTGAAGTTTTAAGATTTAATATTAGAAATAGTGAGCTTTTCCCAGATTTAATTTTAAAAGATTCTATTCAATTTGGTGAATCATCTGATTGGGATGAATATTCTGGGTATGGATATAATATTATTAAGATTCAGAATTAAATATAACAATAATAGATTTAAAAAAATATTTAATCAATGAACTAATCAAGAAAGAGTTAATTTTTTAATTGATTAAAAGTTTAATACTAACTTAAGTATTAATAAGATATTATGTCATTAATTCAATCTAAGAAAGAAAATCTTCCTTAGATTGAATTAATTTAAGGATATAATATAAATGTTATATAATTTAAAAAAAACAAAAACCTCTGTTGATACAGAAAATATAGTTAAGTGGGTAGGGTTTGGAGCAATATTACTTGCGACTCTTATCTTGATTTCAAATTCATACTTTAAAGTAGAAGATGGTAAATTTGCAGTGTATCAAAATACACTAACTGGCTCTAAATCAATTGTTCATGGACCAGCAACTTCAATAAGACTTCCTGGATTTTCTATTGACTCTCATTATAAATATTCAACTACAATTGATTTTGATAATGCAGCAATGAAAGCAGAAGGTGGTAAAACAAGAGCAAGTTCAATAAACCCTTCAATTGCTGTAAGATTTGCAGATACATATACTGGAATAATTCCTATGTCTGCCAGATTAGATCTTCCAAGAGGAAATGATGAAGCATTGAAAAAGATTCATAGTTCTTTCAGAAGTTATGAAAATGTTGTTGATAAGTTAATGGAAAAAACATTAAAAGATGTTGTTGTAAATGCCGCTATCCAATATACTGGAGAAGAATTTTTCCAAGGTGCATTAAATGAATTTAAAACATCATTAAATGATCAAGCAAACAATGGTATTATTGAAACTAAAAGAATTCAAGTTGAAGACACTACAATGGTTTCAAACGTATCAAGTGTTGGTGGTAATTCAAATGAAATGAGTCAAAAGAAAACAATGATTTGGAAAACTATACCTCAAAAAGACGATAGTGGTAAACTTTTAAGAGCTAAAAATCCATTTGTTCAGTATGGTGTAACAGTTTCTCAAATAAATATTGGTTCTCCAAGTCCAGAAGCAAAATTAGAAACATTACTTGGGAAGAAAAAAGATTTAGTTGCTAAAAAAATTGAAATTACTCAAAGACAAGAAAATGCTAAAGCTGAAGCTGAAACTGCAGTTCTTGAGGGTGAAACAGCTAGGGCAAAAGAAAAACAAGCACAATTATTAATTTCTGAAAAAGAAATCGTTGCTAAACAAAAAGAAGTTAAATTAGCAAAATTAAATGCTGAAACTGAAAAGATTGTTGCCAACAAACAAGCTGCTCTTTCTAAAATTGAAAAACAAAAACAACTTGATATTGCAAAATCAAATGAAAATATTGAGAAAGCAAATTTTGCATCAGCTAAATATGAAGCTCAGGCTAAAAAAGAATTAGGGCTTGCAGAGGCCGCCGTAACAAAAGCTAAATATGCCGCTATTAATCCTAAATTATATGCACTTGAAAAACAAGTTGAAATTACTAGTAATTTAAGTACTGCACTACATGGTATTACAGTTAATATGCCGACGAATATGATTACAAATGGTGGAGATAGACAATCTTCTGGTCAAAGTTCGATTGATACCGTTCTTGATTTGATTCAAATGGATAAATTAAACGAACTAGCAGATGAAGCTAGTTCTACTAAATAAGATTAGGGAATCCTCCCTTTTCCATTTCATTTAAGTTTCTTCTAAGTTTCTTTAGTATATAATATACTTCTACAAAGATTGAGAGAGAGGACAGTATACTTCACCAGTTACTTCTTTTAATATTATAAATCAAAAATACTGTAGTTCTTTGTCCTTTCTCTTAATCCTTGTAGATACATTGAAAAACTAAAAGTATTCTCAAGAGTATTATCTAAATAATACTTTATACTTTACATAACAAACTATATTATTAAATGTATGTCTGTCGTACAAAGTATAAAGAGTCTGCTTTAATAAGATAAGTTGTAAATTAAAACTTGTTTTATTATTTCGTAATTTATATAATTAAAACAAACAAATGGAAAATACATGATCTTATCAGAAACATTAAAACAATTTATCTACAAATATAATAATACTATTATTATTGAATCTAATGAAATTAATACAATCTTTAATGAAATTGAATCAATCAGAAGTAACTCTACATTAGTAGGTTATATTTTTAGACCAGGATTTGCTAGTTCTATAAGATTCAAAGATTATACTAATGCTGATTATATGGCAATATATGCCCAATGGTCAATATCTTTTGGTTGGTCTGATATATATGAAAATATCACTGGTAATCCTGCACAAGAATTATTAGAAAACTATTTAAAAGATTCAAATAATGAAAATATCTCTCCTTTAATTACAGAAGAAAAAACTCCAATAATTAAAAGAATTGATTATGTTAAGACTTTGGCTAAAGACTTAGCAAAATCTAAATCAGTTTTAACATCTCATCAAAAAGATATTCTTAATAATGTTCCAACTAATATTTTAAAAGAAGTTTATTTAAATTCTAAAATCACTATTAGAGAAAATAGAGTATTATTGGTTTCTAAAATACTAGAAAAGGATATTGCTTTTAATCCATTCATCAACACTTCTGATATAATACCTATATTAATTGAAAACTTTAGTGTTAAAACACTATCTAGACAATCACTAAATGATTGTCAAATTTCAATTAAAGATATTTATGATGTTAAAAATGAAGATATTAGATCTAAAGAGCTAGTTGAAAAAGAACTAAATGCCCAATCTGGATTCTTAAAAGAATCTAGTGAAGGGACATACGAAGTTGGTAAACCAATAAGTTCTTATTCAACTAAAGCTTTAAATAAAGAAATATTATCTACAATTAAAATAAAATTGCCAACATCTATGAAAAGAAAGGTTTTATTAACTCTAGAAAAGAACTTTTATAATATAGATATGAAATCTAATTTTAAAAAATATCAAGGTTTTTGGAAAAAAGTATTAAAACAAATACTTATTAAAAATTCATTTGAAAAAACAGTTAAACAATATCCATTATTTAAAGATATCCATGAAATTATTTATTCAAATATTGAAACAGAAAGAACTATAATTGAAAAATTAAAAAAAGATGGTCTTTTAGAAGAAGCTTTTAAATTTGAAATGAATAATGCGGGTTCATTGTTTAGAAATATTTTATTTTATTTAAGAAATGAAGTTGGAATGTCTTATCCTAAAAAAGATAAAAATACTATTGTATTAGATTATGAAGAGCCAATGAATAATATTGAATTATTAAATGTTTTTCAAACTATTGGAATTAAAGGTTCAAAAGGTAATGCTTTAAAAAGTGTCGTTAAAACAGATATAAATAAATTATTAAAGTCAGAATTATTTAAAAAATTCTTATTAGGTGTAAACCCTAAGCTTTTATTACAAGTAAAAGCATTATTACAAGATGAAAAATATTATAAAGATTGTAATTTTAAAGTATATAATGTAAAAGTTAATTATAAAACACCTATTCCTGCAATTAAAAAAGAAAAAGGTGAATTTGTTATTAAATTAATTGATGAAGCATATGCTATAATCAAAAAAGAAGATAATAAAAAACTTGGTAAAGTATTTATCTCTGATAAATTAAAAAAAATGAAAGTAAATTTTAGTGGAAGATTAGATGTATCTACAAATACATCTGGAAAATTTCTTCCAATAGGTTCTGAGATTAAAATCCCTAAACTATTAGAAGAAGATATTATTTTAAGATATGGTGTTTCTTGGAAATCACCAGAGGACAATAAATCATTAAGTATTTGTATAGATCCTAGTGTAAATATTATTAATGGTGAATATAAGAATAAAGTTATAAATTGGGAAAATGATACTCTATATAATAACAGAAATATTGTTGTTTCGAGTTCTGGTGATATAAGTCAATGCATTTTTGATGAATATAGTACAGAATTAATAGATATAGATGTTGATATTATGAGAAAAACAAAATCAACAAAAATGTTTACAACAGTTATAAACTATGATGCTCCTCAAGGGGCATTAGGAGAAGTCGAAACACATATTTTCCTAAATATTATAAATAGAAAAGATAGAGTTTTAGATGGTAGAATAGTAGAGATTTCATTAGATAAAATGGATTATTCTTATCAAATTAATGGAAATTCTCAAGCAGAAATTGGATTGATGATTGATTTAGAAACTGGTATTATTGAAGTTTTAAAATTTGAAAAAAAAATATAGGTGATTGTGAATCTGCAAATAGACTTAATTCTAGATTTTTAGAAACAATAAATAATAAACCAATTTTACCAACTATCTATGATAGTTTAATAAATTCTTTAAGTAAAAACCAAATTGTTGATTCTATTGAAAAAGCAGATTTAGTATTAGATGAAAAAATAGATAATACAATCATAACAAATATTATTTTTTAGTTAAAATCATATAAATAAAGGATAAAATGTGAGCAATAAAGTATTAGATAATATGACTATGAAAGAAGCATATGAATTAGGGTGTGGTCCTTTTGGAGAATATACTACAGCATATGGTATATTTGCTAATAAATATAAAAATAGTTATTTAAATGGCCCATATGGAGACAACTTGTTTGTTGTTTGTGGACAAAAACATGAAATTGATGAAGTTATAGATTCTTTTAATAATATTTGGAATACAAAAACTTTATCAAAAGCTATTGGACAATCAATGTATGAACTAAGTGTTAATGTTGGAGATATGAGTTTTAAAGAATACATACAAACTATCGATAGCTTTGTACAAAAAACTTGTTAAATGGGTAATCACTTATTTTTATAGTTAACAACTCTATTTAGTAAAAAATTAAACTTTTTACAAACAAATAAATATTGGATTTGTAAAAAGAAAAGAGAATTAAATAGTACTATTAATAATCAATAAATCCTTAATCTTAGAGAGTGGGATATTATGGCTTCAAAAATAAAAGAAAATATTAAAAATAAGAACAAAAAAACTTTGTGATATTGCTAATGGAAACTTAACAAATAATTTTATTTTAGATTATCAATTTTCTTTAGAAACTTCTTCTAAATTTATTAAAGAAAATAATTTAAGTGAATCTAGTTTTAAAGATATATCTAAAGCATTTTTATACAATTAATGTATATAAAAGATCTAAGCAATTTAGAAATATCTAGTCCATCAATATTAGTTAATGAATTTTGGACATTCTTATTCTCATCAGAGGATAAAGGTGTCCAAAATGAATATAATGATTTTTATAATCATTATATTATATGAAAAAAACATTAGAGGGTATAGAAACTCTATTTCGTAGAAGTGACAAAGTTTATCACAAAGAAGTGTTCTCTAGCAATGACTTTCTGATATGTTAGACCAAAGGTCTTTTTAAATATAAGCAAATTTTAAGAACTGATGTGATATAATTATATTATATAAATAGAAGGTTATTATTATGGGATGTCATACTTGGTGTTATGAAAGAATAGATTTAATTGAAGAATATAAAAATCATTCAATTGAAGAAATAAAAAGTAAAATTATTTTCAGTATTAATGATATTATTAATATGTTTAATGAATGGATTGAAGAAGAAGAAGAAGAGCATCCACAAGATTATAATAATGCTTTAAGATATCATAAAAGAATATTAAATTGGGTTAATACGAATAAAATTTCAAAAAAAGAAACTTTATTAAGACTATTTGTTAGAGGTGATGATTCTAGTTCTAAAGTTAAATCTTTACAATTTAATAATAAATTATATTATTGTAAAGAAGTTGAATACCATGATATATTTAGAAACTCAGAGTATCTTGAAGATGTTGTATTATTATCAGAAGAAGATACATTAGATTTTATTAAAAACCATAAATGTTCTGGTGGTAGTTACATGGGCGATAATGGAATGATTCATCAAGATGTTGATTATAAAGAAATTTCAGAATTTTGGAAAAAATACCCTTTAGGGTTAATAGAATTTGGTTAGGATATAAAATGAAAATAAAAAACTTTTATAATTTAAAAATTATAGATAATGATAATGATATTGGAATATTAGAAAATTTTATAGCTTCTAATTCACAACATATAGATTTTTATAATTATGATGCTTTGAAAAAAAACAATAAAGTATTAATTAATACACATTTAACAGAAAATGATGGATATAGAGGTTATTGGGTTTATTCAATTCAATATGAAAATGAATTAATTGCATTATTAGTTTCTTCTGGTAGAGATGGAAGAGATAGTAGAAATACTTATATTACTAATGCAAAATTATTTAAAGAAATGATTATTTATCTAGAAGAATTAACAAATGAAGATTTAGAACTTTATCAATATTCTATTAATGAAGATGTTTCTAGTTTAGATTATATATATGGAAATGATATGTCTGAAAAAATATTAAATTTAAATTATAAATTTAATATTAATATTGGAGATATTATTATATTTGATACAACTTTTATAAATGAAGATAATGAAAAACAAATCTTCAGAGATATAAAAGGTAAAATTACAAATATTAATCCTAAATCATCTATTAGAACTATAACTGTAGAAGTCCTAAGCCATAGATTGATTACAAATTATTCTTTAAAAAATAGACATAATACTTTTAATTATCTTCTTAATTTATATGATGTTCCTAAACCACCAAGTGAATGGAATGATTATTCTGATAAACAAAAAGAAAAGTTTAAAGATTTAATATATAATACTAATAATAAATTTGGGAAATTTACTTCTACTTATTTAAATTTTTTTGAATCTAAAAAATTTATAGTAAATTAATATGAATATAGAATATACAACATTAAAAAAAACATTCTTCTTTTAAAGATTGGCATATAACCATTATTCCCTTTATTGCTCTGGAATTGTATATAATAGAGCTAAATTTTATATTAATATATTTAAAGATAAGATGTTTTCACTTTCATACAATTTAATATATACAGAATATCAATTTAGAATGTTAAATTGTACTTTAATGAAATCCAGCAAGAGTTTACTAAAGTAAACTTGCAATGTGTGCTCTTTATGAGATCTAAAATTTCCAAAGTATATAATTTATTATTTATTTAAGTTTAATTCAAGTAATACTTTTGTATACTATGCAAATTTAAAAAAAATGGAATTCGCCATGAATATAAAGTTAATAACATTAGTAGTCCTTATGATGACATCATCATTATTTGCAACGATAGTTGTCACACCAAAAAGTATTAATGAAGTAGATA
>Ga0256842_1000230_pt1 | contig 49627 bp, 88 predicted proteins | sample 4559240metaG_FD_185973 | JGI IMG/M metagenome (GOLD analysis project Ga0256842, IMG submission 185973) | Hydrothermal vent microbial communities from Guaymas Basin, Mexico - 4559-240 | ecosystem: Environmental > Aquatic > Marine > Hydrothermal vents | place: Mexico: Guaymas Basin | collected... | reverse complement strand
TTTTCTTTTTTATATATTACATTTACTTCGGGTGCTAGTTCTAATAGTTTTACTTGTTTATCACTTACTATTGCTATTGTTTGTGTTCCTATGTCAATTCCTACAGTTCCTGTTTCTTTTTTTTTTTTTTTTTTTTTTTTTTTTGTTGTTGTTATATAATGAGACACAATCTCATAAAATCTTCCTTCGAGAGATGCAATCTCGCCTCTCTTAACACCTGCTTTCTTTCGCCGACGATTAAGTAGGTTTTTTTCTTTTTAACTATTTTAACCAACTTGCGTCCGTCGGCTTTTGTCCGACTAATAATGAGCATAAGTTCTCCCTATGTCAATGAGAAAGCAAATAATTCCGCACCAAGCATAAATAGTTTTAAGTTTTTTGCTTGGCGTAAGTAATGCCCTAATATAAAACATAATCCCAATTAAAAATAGCCAACTCATTTTTTCACCTTCTCTCTATATCAAATGACTTTTAAAATAGTAGGTTATTCTTCTCCATAACTTTGGGAAAAATAATCTTAAAACAATCTCCAAAGCAAACGATACGAGATAAACTACGCATAATAGTAGCCCAAACAATGATACACTGAACACCCAATAACTAATCATCTTCACCTCCTTATCCAAGGTGGCGTTATTAACACGCCCTTATTATACCAATAATCATTAACTAAATAATTATAAATCTTTTTTATTTTTTCTCTTTTTCCCTCGATATAAACCACGACATCCCCGGTTTCTTTATCGAGAACGTCCACTCTATATATTACTCGATTGTGACTATCTCTTAACCGTTCAAGCACTATAAAGTGTCTTTCTGTCTCAACACAATCCATTACGGTGCTATGGAAAAAATCCATAGCACCACTGGTGAAGTAATAACCTCGTTCGTAATACTGCAATCTTGATAATACACCTGTTTTGTCGTGCGTCATTTCCATTCCCTCCAATCTATTGGTTTACGTTCAATCTTATATATTACTATCCAATCGGTTTGATAATATTTCTTGCCATCGTAAGGATAGTAATCCTGCCAAAAAGAATACGTAAACCCAACTTTGACAGGTTTGCCATCTTCACCGTCAATAAATACGTCATATCCATTTCTTGGAAGTTTATTATAGCGTTCAATTAAAAACGCCTTGACTTCTTCCAAACTCTTAAACTCTTTTCTAATTTGATTAAATAAGACCGGGGCGTCCTTTAAATTTCTCCGAGATGTCTCGTCAATTAATAATTCGTAACTCATTCTTTCACCTCCACAATTGTAAATGGCGTTCCAGCGAACGTTTGATAGTGATTTTTACTGCCACATCTAATTAACCAATCTCGCCTATTAACAGCGATTATTGGTTTTAATTTGCCATAATACCCCAAAAAGCACTTCTTACTTTCAATCTCTTCGTCCTTAATGTCTTTTAGAAATTTTTGCATAATACACCTCCTCTTATAGTTTTTTGAAATAAATTAAGAAATAGCCGACAGTTATCAGCCCGGCGATAATCGCCGAGCCGATAACAAACGAATAAAAATTATCTCCCCATTTCATTTTAACACCTCCCAGCCATCGATACGCCCCGCATATATAAGCGTATCCCTTTTAACATTAACTTTCCACACGCCTATAAGTGTGTTTTTTTTGTATTGCTTCACAATTTTTTTGAGTTTTGAGAGGTCGCCATACTCCCAGCGGCGACCTCTTCCGATTACGAGCAAATACATTATTCCCACCCCTCCGCTTGCATTGACAAATAATCGTCATCTGTCAAAATAATATGATCGAGTAGAGGAACGCCTAAAAGTTCCCCTGCTTCTCTTATTTTCTCTGTTATTTGTATGTCTTCGGGGCTGGGTTTTAACGAACCAGCCGGGTGATTATGGCAAACGATTATTGCAGAAGCGTTTGCAAGCAAAGCATACCTAAATAGAGTTTGAATAAAAACAGGTGTCTGATTAGGAGACCCGGAAAATAAAACCTTGTATCCTTCAACTTTGTTCGCTCTATTAAGAAACAGAGCAACAAAATGCTCTCGATCGGCGTCAAGCGTGTCGAAAATAGACCGGGCAATTTTGACGGCTTCGGGGGCGTCTGTTATTTTTTCTCCTTTCTCGTGCAGTTCTAACTGCACCTGAAAAGTTTTGATTTTGTATTTCATCTTTACCTTCCATTCCCCGCCCGCCTTGAAGTTTAAGGGGTTTTCCCCACGGGCGGTGTTGTGTTGTGTTTTAGTCGTATAGCCCTATTTCGACTGCAAGGTCGTGAAGTATCTGACAGCGTGCACGGTACGTACTTCCACCGTGCGTGTAAGCGTAATCTGCCCAACCATTACGGGTGCGCTCCCAATCCGATGCTGGGTCGCCTTCCCGGAAGTAGGCATCCAGCCTCACGCCGTATGGCGTATCGAGAGCGTATACGCTCCCGATACCATACCGGGAAAATCGGTAATCCCCAATATAACGTCCGTAGGCATCCCCGTATTCGGGATACCTTTTTTGTCTGTCAATAAATTTTATTTTTGCCATAATTACCTCCTATGATAACGGGAAATATTCTTTAATCAGGGACATCCTATAAAACAGGATATCTTGTTCTGTTTCGTTGCTCGCCCAGCATTCTTCATTCATTGCAGGCAATAAAACATCTTTAACATAAAGAGAGAGTGAGCGGCTATCAACTCCTGTTGTTACTATATTATCCTCGCTAAAATTAAAAACTGCGAGAATAACGCTTCCAGCAGGTAGCGGTTTGTTTGCTTCCTGCACCTCAATTTTTTTCTCTTTTTTGTTGCTTTGCTCAAAAACGATAAAACAATCTGTGTTTCGGAATTTCATTTTGCACCTCCTAATTTAAATTTTTTTCGGCGGGCTGTCGGTTGCGTACTCGGGTATAGAGTAGTTGCGACAGCACCACCATCCTTTTTAGGTTTTGCTATCATTTTCAATGTTCTGCTCCTGCTCCGGTTCTGTTTTTTCTCTATCTTTCACTTACATTATACGAAAAAAATTCTTCTTGTCAAGAGTTTTTTTTAAAAAAATCAACACTTTTTTTGAACTTTTTTCAATTCAACGCCCGAACAAATGTTCGTACCCCCCCGGGGGGGCAAAACTCCCAATAGGCGATGTGTGCCACATAGTTCTCTTAATGCGGTTGTAACGATTTTATAATTGCCTTATGTCTTATAGTAGATTATTGAGATAAGGGAGACGGAAATGTCCCGATAGCCCGCACGCAATTTATTTGGTTCAAACCGTAAAGAGATGTTTACAAACTCTTAAACGCAAAGAACTTTGCAATTCAAAGTTGAAAAAAGCAAGTAAAAATCTATGCTAAAACACGGCGAAAAAGCCTTGAAAAACTCTTATTTTCTCGAAAATTGTAAAAATTTTTAACATTTTTTGTCATAAAAAGTTGTCATAAGCCAATTTTTATCGACTATGACGCTAAATAAAGAACTATGACATAAGATTTTATCGCAATTTGAGCCAAAATGAGCCTAAAATGAGCCAAAAGAGAATGTAATTAAACTCTAATGTCATAAAAACTATGACAAACGATAAAAGTTAAAAAATTCACAAGCCCTTATATTTTGGCACTTTGTTTTTATATTGCAATTAAGGAGAAAATTCAATTAAAATCAACAAAAAAACGCTCTATTCTCCGTTTAGGAGAATAAACAATGCGTTAGCATTGTTCTTAAAATAACAATTAAGAGAGAAAAGATTAGTTTTTATCTTTACTTTTAAGAGTTTTGTTCTTTATAATAATATTTTTATTTATAAAAATATTATTATTATATTATTAATATATTATATATTATTTTTTTTATTCTCTTTCTTTTAAAAGATTATTAAGGAAACTTTTCTTTCTCTTATAGGGAGTTAGGGCAAATATAGCCCGGCTTCGATACTTTTTTCCCTTAATGGAGTTAGATTTTATCTATGTTTGTTGGACCAATATATATATATAAGTGGAAGGGGAGAAAAATCGATTTTTCCGTCAGTGAAAAATCACCCGTGTTCTACGGTTAAAAGTATCCTCTTCAAGAGCGATATGAATCGGCGATAGTCCGATAAATTCCGCTTGCGGTTTCGCTCTATTCTGTATAAAAATGGGTAGAAAATTGCATTGTCAATGCTAATCAATATCGCTTGCACCGTTATCGAGTGAGTTCGATAATTCGTGCGGCGAAAGGAGTGATAAAATGGTTTTAGGAGAGGAGATTTGCCACGAGTTACTTGATTTGGTTTACAAGGTATCTCTATCAGATGTAGATGAAGATTATAAAGAAGCGATTAATAATGTTCTGCTATCGGCAATAGAGTTAATTGCTAATATGGAGTTGAATAATGGCGAAGAAGTTAGGAAATTTACCAGAAAAGGAGGTTAAAGCGATTGTTGATTATGCGAAAACTCACTCCTTACGAGAAACGGCAGAGTGGATAAAAGATAAATATGGAGTTGAAGTTTCGCATAGTTCAGTTCGCAGATATTTAAATATAAATTGGCGTGCTTTAACCGATAGAGAATATCGAGTATCCCAAGAAGTAATTACGAGCATAGAAGAAGTAATACAGGGCTATCGAGCGTTGCTTGCAAGTCTTGGAAACAATCGAGCCGCCAAAATAAAAGTGCTTAAAAATTTCGGTAGTTTTCTTGTTGAGTTATACGATAAGTTTGGGAATGGGAAACCGACAGTTACCGAAACTCACGAAATAAATACTAAAAAAGAACTTGATTGGCAGAAGGAGATAAAATGAGCGTTTATAGACCGCATAAGTTTCAAATAGAATTTCACGCCTCGAAGGCGAAAATTCGTGCCGCCGTTGCGGGAAGAAATAGCGGTAAATCTGTAATGGGAGTTAATGAGTGCTTGGCGGCGGCGATAAACGGTCTTAAAGGGCAACTTCCCGTTCCCAACTATGGGGTAATGATTTCCCCTAACAATCAAATGTTGCTGGACGACCTTGTCCCTATTATTGATGAATACATCGATATGTCTTTGGTTAAAAATAAATTTAAGCAAAAAATTGTCTTTAAAAATGGGAGTTCAATAATACTTCGTTCAGGACATCGTCCGGATAGTTTGCGTGGTATTCACCCGCATTGGATATATTTTGATGAGGCGGCATATCTGGAAGACAGTAAGTTATTTGACAGTATGCTAATGGCGTTGCAACCAGAAGGGAAAATTTGGTTAACATCTACACCGAAAGGATTTAATTGGTTGTATAATAAAGTCGTGTCTCACGCATTATCAGGAAAACAAGTAGGACACGGCTGGGTATCAGAAGACGGAAAATACTTTGCTATTAGATGGTCGACATTTGATAACCCTTACCATTCCGACGAGGTGGTAAGCGTTATCGAACGCTCCGTTATAGACGATAAATTCAAGCGACAGGAATTATATGCTGATTTTGTTGCTTATGAAGGAACGATTTATGATTTTAAGGAAAGCGAAATAGTTGCGAAAGAATGTCCGAAGTCTTATACTGATGTAGTAATAGGCGTTGACGTTGGTTTTGCTCACCCGACAGTTTTTGAGGTCGGTGTTTTACACAACAACACTTGGTATGTAGTGGAAGAAGTTGTAGTTAAAGGCAAAACCGCAAGTCAACTTGCAGATATTGGTGTTAAGTTAGCAGAAAAATACGGTGCTTTTGCAAGATTTTATATGTCTCACGAGCGTCCAGAAATTCGTAAAGAGTTTGCTTCTCGTGGTCTTCGAACTTTTATGGCGGACCACAATATAGAATATGGAATTGGTCTTGTCAAAGACGCATTTCAATACGGTGAATTGCGTATTTGTAAAGCACCAAAATTTTTAGAAGAAATTAAGTCTTATAGATATGAAAACGGTAAGGTTGTAAAGGTGGACGATGACGCTTGCGACGCTATACGATATCTTGTAAGTGGAATGAGGCGTCCTACACACGCAAAGATAATAGTTCCCAAGTTGCAACGATTTAATTTTGAGCGTAGTAAGGAGATTTGGTAATGGCAAATAAAAAGAAAGTCAATAAGTTGGTTGGAAGACCGTTAATAAGAAACGACAACAACCCGAATTGGACTTCTAATGAGCGATTTTCAATTATAGCAGATATGATTAACACCTCCTCACGAATAGAGGGGTTGTTAAATGCTATAAAAGACCCAATAAAAACCGCTATTTGGAAAGTTAAAGATAATGGGGCTTCTGCACGTGTTGTTAAGTATGTTGAGGATTGGTTATTTAATGAATTAAATTTTTATAAATTGCTTAACGATGTTCTCAAATATCTTGATTATGGTTCGATGATATTTGAGAAAGTATATGTTCCCAAAAAAGGAAGACACTATATTGAACTTCAACCTCGTTATCCTTATACGATTTTAACTTGGAATGTAGATACAGAAAAAAATAAAATAATTTCAGTCACTCAAATGACGGCTGGCGGAAGCGTAGAAATTCCTTATAAAAAGTTGTTTTTAATTGTAAATGATTGGGAGGGACTTACTCCGATTGGCAAACCTATTGTAAGAACACTTTATCGTGATTTTGTGCTTGAACGAGAAATTACGGTAGCGGCGGCGACAGGACTTAAACGAAACTTAATGGGTATTCCTGTTGCACATTATCCAGATAGTATTACTGCTGATGATGAAAAACAAATTCTTGAAATGTTGCAACAAATAACGGTATCTGATAAAGCGTATTTTGCAGAAAAAGGTGATGTAGAGTTTCGTTTTCAAGCAATAGAGGGAAATTTACCAAAACCTGATGGATTATTGGATTATTTATGGCAGTCAACTAATGCTTCCCAAAGTGCTAATATGCTTTCGCTTGCGACTTCTAATAGAGGGTCAAGAGCGGTTGGAAACTCATTAGCGCCGCCTTTTTATAATAGAATTGCGGCGATAGCGAGAGATATATCGATGGCTTTTAATGAATTAATTAAAGAGGCTGTCGAAATTAATTTTAATACCGATAAATATCCTACTATTGTGGCAAGTGGTATATCTGCAAAAGATTTTTCCGATAAAGCCTACGCACTTGCGGCGCTGAAAGATGTCGTGTTAAATGATTTAACACCGGAAGAAAAAGAGAGTTTAAAAACCTATATCTTTGAAGCATTTGAAATCCCAATTGGAGGTAAGAAATAATGTTTTTAATATTTAATGATGTTGTAAAGCCCGAAGAAAAAACTTCCATTGTGGAGGTTTTGAGGGTAGGTAAATGGGTTTATGGAGGACGTGAAATTGAATTCACGGAAGAAGACCTTAAACACATAGTTGAAAATTTTAAAAAGGGAATTAGACCCAACCCCCCTACTGAACTTGTTGTTGATTATAATCACGGTTCTATGGAGATTGAGCCTGACAAATCAAAGGCGGCTGGTTGGGTGAAAGATTTATTTTACGAAAAAGGGTCTTTATATGCAAAAATTAAATGGACGCCGAGAGCAAGAGAATATATAATGAATGATGAATTTAGATATGTATCTGCTGAAATAGACCCCAATTATATTGACAAAAAAACAGGACAAAATCGAGGAATAACATTAATGGCAGTTGCTCTTACTAATCGTCCATTTATTGAAGGACAGGACAGCATATCTTTGTCGGAGCGTGATGATTTACATAAGAAAGCAGAGGCTCGCTCAAAGAAGTATCATATACACGTTAGACCAGATGGACATTTAACAAAGCCTTCTGAATATAGCGACTGCCCTGACGATGAATTTGCTGACCCTGTGAATTATCGTTATCCGCTAAATACACCTGAAAGAGTAATGGCGGCATATAAGTATTTTAGCAAACCAAGTAATAGAGCATTTTATTCTCCCGAAGAGCAGAAAATTATAGAGCGGAGAATAAAAGCGAAACTTCCAAAAGATATACAAAAAAATGCATTTAGAGGAGGAGATATGGCTAACGAAGATGTCATTAAATTAAGTGAAGAACTTGCAAAATATAAAGATGAAGTTCTTAAACTTACAGAAGAAAATAAGGCTATTAAAGCCGAAGTTGAAAAACTTAAAAATGAAATTGCAGAAAAAGATAAAGCCCTGCTTATGAGCGAGGCACACGAGTGGGTGGAAAAAGAACTTGCTAATAATAGAATTCTTGCAAAAGAAAAAGAACTCTTTACCGAAATGTATATTAAAGATAAAGAATACGCCAAGAAATTTGTTGAAGCGAGAGGGCAAGTTCTTCCCAAAGGTGCTATTGGTTCAAGTGAGGGCGAACAGGCGTTTGATGAAATTACCAAAATAGAAAAGTATGCTGATGAGCATAACCTCACTTTTGCAGAGGCGAGAGTTGAGATGGCTAAAAAAGGGTTAATATAAGGAGGTAATATATGATTTATACTTTTACGGCAAGTGAAGACCTCGAACAATTAAATGTTGTAAAACTTACAGGTGAACTATCTGTTGGCAAGGCAACCGAAAATACAGATACAATTATAGGTGTTGTTCTTCAAAGCGTTAAATCGGGAGAAAATGTTCCCGTTCAACTGATAAATGAAGTTTTGCACGGATATGCTGGTGCAACTATTACGGCTGGTGATAAACTTACTGTGGATACTCACGGTAATGTAATTCCCGAAACCACGAGTGGAAATCCTTATTTCTTTGTGGCAATCACCGACGCCGCTATTGATGAAGAAGTGCAGTTTATTCCCGTAAAGGGAACGGTATAAGGAGGTAATATATGATTGATTACGGTGCATTCCCTCATAGAGATAAACTTTTAGAGAGAGTATATACTTCTCTCCCTGTTTTTAAAGACGCTGTTGTAAATAGTAATGTAATTCCTACTGCTCCCGTAACTACCGAGAGTTCTATTGGTTATGACTTTACCTCTCCTGTGTTTGAAATTGACGGAAGATGGAAAGTAGGAACAGAGGTTCAGACCTTCTATAAAGGAGAAGGCGGAGAGTTCACTCTTCGGGCTTATTGGTATGCGTTTAAGGATTACCTTAAAAAAATTCATACCGATAATGATATGCCCAAATCTATGGTAAATTTAATCGAAAATCAGGTTGTTTCTGATTTGAAGAGAATGATAGTGCTTTCCAAAGAGAAACAATTGCACGACCTTTTAACTACGACCTCTAATTATGCCTCTGGATTTAGCACAACTCCCTCTACTAAATGGGACGACCCTACCGCTGATATTGTAGCAGATATTCAAGCGGGTATTTCAAAACTCTCCGATGTTGGACTAAAACCTGATACTCTTATTCTTCCCTATTCTGTTTGGACTAAAATTAAGTTTGCTCCTTCTTTTAAGAATGTATATGTAGATAGAAATTACGCAACTCCTGCATTTCTTAAAGACCTTTTTGAAATTCCCAATATTATAATGCCCGCATTCACCACTTACGGAAAACCTAAAAAGAAATCTGCGTATAACCCGCAAAATCTTTGGGGCGATGATGTTATTATTATGACAACTCAACCTCTTGGGAAGGGAACTTATCCGTTTGTTGTGAAGGCTCTTCTTTCCGACGCTATTGTTCAGAGATTCCCGATTGACGGCGAAACGATGTCTCAAAAAGTCATTGCAAGAGAAGCCGTTGGTTATAATATGATACATAATAATGCGGGTTATCTGATTAAAGACGTATTGTCATAATGTATTGCACGGTTGAAGACATTAAGGCGGCATTAAAGTCTTATAGTTTCTTTCAACAGCATAATCTCCCCGATGAGAAACAACTTGCCTCCATCGGGGAGGTTGTTTCGAACGAAATAGACGGGTATTTGTTTTTGTATGGATATCAACTTCCCGTAGAAAATACAAATCTATTAAGTTTTCTTTCCGCCTTAAATGTTCACGGGGTAATTGCTCAATTAATAGCAAAAGTCGTTCCAGCAGACGCACGTCCCGACAATGTTGCGGAGAAACGCTATGAAATGGGTATAAAATTATTGGCTGATAGACATTATATTCCTATGGCAAAAATGACGATTGAGGAGAATAAACAACAATGGTAATTAGAGACTTAATAGGCGACAATCCTCGTGTATACGAGGATACGTTTACAGCACATAATCAAAATGTAATACAGTTTGCACATTATCCCGTTATTAGTGCAATAGTGAAATTAAATGGCGTTGATGTGTCGGGAACTCTTAATAGTAAAAATGGGACTTTTACGCCCGATATTATATTGGACGGGACTGTATATGTAAGATATGAGGCTGTATGGTTTCCTGACGAAGTAATAAATAGCGTATCTGTATATAAAAATCTTACTTTATCGTTATTGTCAATAGGAGATAATAAATGGGTAATGCCTCTTCCTTATTATCCTATTCATTTCGAGGAGACTAATGGCAATGTTATAACTTATGACGAAACTACAAATACTTTTTATTGTGAGGCAACTAATGTTCAAATAAGCGGAACTTTTTTGGATATATATGCGACTGCTGGGACGCTGTTATTAATGAAGGCAAGTATGCCTGAACAAATAAAAAGAGAGTTCTCCTCTTTTTCAGATTGGGCTAATTATCCAGAGGTGGCGAAGGGGTTGCAAGACCAAGCCTTTGCTTGGTTTAAAATGTCTGGTAATACAATATGATTGAAATAGGTGTAAGACCGAGAACTTCAATAGAGAAATGGAGCATAAATATCGGTCGAAGTGCATTAAATAATGCTCAATTTCATTTAAATAAAGTTTTTCGCAATAAAGACTTTCAAGAAGAATTAAGAGATTATCTTTCAGATAAGTTAATTACAGCATTAAATAGATTAAACGCAATATCGCCCAAAATTCCCGTATATACTGGCGAATATGTGGCTTCTTATATTGCTGAATTTTACTCTGGCGATATTGTAAAATTTATCTCTTCTTTACGCCCTGCTGGCGTAATGGCGCTTCACGATAGATATGCTCCATTTGAAACTCGTTATGAAAGAGTTTCTCGTGCTTTAACATATACTCAAAGTGCGTTCAAATATATTCCCGTGATTTCTACGGGTGGTGGGTTAAATCCCAATATGGCATATATATCTTCGTTCGTTATATACGGCGGAAAAAAACACCCGTTTTATACTTCAAAGATTGAATTTGAGGGTTGGGGAACAACTCCGCCTTACGATATACGGGCTTGGGATTGGCTATTTGAGGAGTTAAGCGATATAGTTCTTGAAGGAGTTGAGAAAATAGTGGAGAAATATTTATGATTGAAAATTTGTTATATTCTGTTCAAAAATATTTTCAAGATAACGGGATTTCTGTTGCAATAGATAATAGCGACGGGAAATTAGAAGATGATTTTATAACATTGTCGAGTATAACTCCCGAACTAATAACTGTTGGAGATGAATATAAAAAGAGAATCATTACGCTATTAATCTATCTTTACGATAATAATAAACATAACTTTTGGCGTAAAGTTGACCAATACTTGACAATAAAATCAGCGGGCGAGCAATCTTTTCAGGTTTACGATTTTTCATCGGGAACTGCGAATTTCAACTATGATTGCACAATTTCTATGCCTGATAATGCAGTTTTTAAAACACCTTTTGGAAACTCTATGGTTGATACAATTATAATAACTATTAGGAGGAAGCAATGAGTTTAAAAATAACTACGGGTTCGCATACAAAAATATTTGTTGCTAACCTAAAAACATTTAAAGAAATTTCAGTTGCACAGGATTTAAACGCTACTGAAAGTGCAACTTCGACATTTTTGTCTGCTATTGGCAAGACAAGACCGATTTATGGATTTAAAGAGATTAACGATACTCCCGTAAGTGGAAATATTAATATTTATAAGTCTGATAATGTAGATTTTATGAGACTTATTCTTGGACTTGGAGATGGAGAAGATATTGCTGGGGAAACTCTTGGAAAAACTAAACCTGTATATATGCTTTTACGTCATTTTGATAATAATACTAATGCGGAGTTTCAGGCGACTTGGCTTCCGTCTGTTATTGTGAATTCTAATCAAGAAAATGTTCCGTTAAAGGGTGCGTTAACTTCGCAATATAGCGTGAATGCCTCTATGATTTTAAAACTTCCCAGAAAAGCGATAATTGAAATTCTCCCCGTAACCTCTGGTTCTGCAACTTTAAGTCATACTCCCGTTACGTTTGAAGGAAAAGAGTTCTTACCTGCAAATGTGGATAGTGATGGCAATTACACATATTTCGTTGTAGATACAACTACGGGAACTATTCTTTCTAATGGCGAATGGAGTGTTTCTGGAACAACCTTAACAGTCCCGTCAAGCATTTCAGAAGTAATGGTTGCTTATCAGTATGAAGGTTAGCGATATATTAGCGGGTAAAATTACAGTAAAATTAGACCCTCCTATCGTCTTAAAAGTTCCTACGGCGGGCGATATCGCCCGCCTTACGCCAACTATAAATAAGAGACTTCGAGAGTTTTTTGAAAAAAATCAAGACATTTTGACGGGCTACTCTAAATATGACGCTGAAAAAGATTTGTTAAAAAAATATCCTGATTTTTATGAAGTTATAGAAGAGGCTGAAAAAAAGAAGAGAGAGATATTGCTTTCTTTAAGCGAATTAGAAACTCCCGATGAAAGATTTTTAAAAACTCCCGAAGAAATAGCGGAGTTATCTGATGAGGAATTAAAAAAATATCTTGATTATTATCAGAAACAATACGGACACTTACAGCAAAAATATATAGAGACGCCAATTATAAAGAAAGCATTCGAATACGAGCAATATAGAAATGAGTTATATATTCAAACTGATGATTTTGTAAAAAATAGATTCCGAAAAATATTTTGGATAATTTATACCGCCGAAAAAGAAGACGGTTCACCTTATTTTAATGATAAAGAAAAAGCACTCGATTTTATTTTAAATTTATCTTATCCTGATTTTCAATTATTAATGGACGTTTATTCTGGGTTAACGGAGGGATTTGGTCTCCCTTTTTAATCCCGCTCTTATTTAGTGATGAATGGAGGGCTATAAAAGATAGTGTTCCAGATATGCCTTATAATGTTAATTTGTCCAATCTTAAAAAAATAGATAAAATTTACAATAGTTTTTTACCAAAAGAAAAACCGCTTTATTGGGTAAAATTTTGTGTTGAGAGAGTTATTGCGTATGTAGAGGTGTTAAATGAACGACAATAAGAAAATTTCCTTTTTAATTGAGACTAAAATTGATGTAGTAAGTCTTCAAAAAACCATAGAGGAAATAAAACAAAAATTTGAAAAATTAAATCTTTCTCATTTCAATCCACTAAAAGATAATGTTTTAGATTATATTCTCAAAGGTGCGTCTAAACAACTATCTACTGATACTAAAAGTTTATTATTAAATAAAAGACTTCAAGGCGTTTTACGAGAAATTACTGATACTAAAAAGCAATCGCTTGATTTTTCCGATAAAGAACTCTCTCGCATAGCAGAAGAACTTCAATTATTTCAAAAACTCGCTCAAACTCAAAAAACATTAGCGAAAACTACACCTCTCAATTTTTCTTCTAATACTGAAAACATTCTGCGTGATTTAAAAATTGCGTCGAGAGACATTAGAGATACATATTTTAAGGATTTTCGCACAAGTCGTTTCGACGGACCGAGAAACTTTAATAGAGATGTTGTTACTAATGAGATAAGAAGCGGAGCGACAGAAGCACACTTTTTAGGAGTAGGATTTGAAGCCGAAGATATTCTTAATCAAAATATTGAGAAAACCTCAAAGATTGGACAAAATATTGCAGAATGGAATAAGCAATATAGATTATTTCTTGCACATAATTCTAATGCGGTAAATTCTTTCTGGTCTGTATGGTCTATCTCTTGGGCTATCAGAGGAACTCTTCAAGACATTTTTGGATATTCTAATAAATGGGTTGCAGAAGTAAATAAATTAACTCGTGCTGTTCAGTCTGGACTTTATTTGTATGCGGGAACTGAAAGAATATTAAGAGGAATTTCTACTAAAATTCTTCAAAATAACGCTCACTATCAAGAGAGTATTCGATTACAAATGCAATCTCTTGATATACAAAGAAAAATTTATGCAGTAAGAGCGGGAATTAATGCAGAAACAGGAAAGCAAATGCTTTTAACCGAAGAGCAGAAAAAAGCAATGATTGAAGAACTGCAAACAGAATATCAAACTCTTCGGGCTAAAATGATGGGTGAGCGTGCGTTAGCAGAAGAAGAGACGCTTAATGTGCGTTCTGGGCTTATTGGGATAGGAAGTAAAGTTGCTTCTTATGCCGCCGTAGCGATGGCTATTATTGGAATTATTAGATGGTTGCAAAATTATAACGAGCAAGTAAATGAAAGTATTCGCTCGATGAAGCGACTGCGTGAAGAATTGGCGTCTCTTGGGGAAACTTCGTCAACTGTCAAAGTTGAGTTTAGTGATTTAAACTCTCTTATTGATAAAGTTACTTCTAAATATAAGGAATTTGGCAATGTAATACGAGATATTAATGACCCATTTGAAAGATATGCTAAAACACTCGAATTCATAGCAGAAAAATCTGCCGCAAAAGAACGACCAACAGACTTTTTTGGCGCTGCCGCTTATTATATCAAAAAGATTGCGTCTCTACTCGGTGAGGCTGAAACAAGGTCTGCTGAATTACAAGCAGGACTTAAACCGTTAGAAGAAGGACCTTCACAAGAAGCCATTGACAAGTGGAATACTTTAATGAGTATTTTAAACGGTGGCACTACTAATAATGAAAGATTGGGTTTCTTAAATCAATTATTGACGCTTTCATCTAAATCAATTACAAAACAAATTAAAAATGTTGACCAATTAAATGAACAATACAAAAAATGGCGAAAGATTTTAATTGACACTACTTATGCTGAATTACTGGAAAGCAACGCCGCCTATATTAACGCACGTATAAAACAAATTCAAGCAGATAATACAAAAAATGCCGCCGAAAAAGCATTAGAGATTAAGAGTATTTATATGGATTTATATGGAAGCGTTTCTAATTATTATGATAACATAAAGAAAAAGGCGAAAGAATATCTTGAAACTTCTTCAACAACTGTTATGTCTATAAAGGATTTTTATCGTCAAATGTATCAAGCATATAGCGACGCCGCAAAACACGATAGTCAATACACTAAACTCGCCGCATATTGGAAACAAAAATACATAGAGCAGTTAAAAATTATTATTAATGAGGATTTAAAAGAACTTCAAACATTAAAAGCGGGAACTGAACTTTGGAAACAGAAAAATCTGGAACTTGCAAAGGCAAGACAGGCACTCGCAGATATGTTAGAAATATCTGAAAAACTTAAATCTACTTGGTGGAATATTCCAACCGCTGTAATTCGCCCAACTCAATCACAATTAACATCAACAGTATTACTACAACCTCAATTTGTAATAAATGCTAATACGGTTGACGAAATAAAGGAGGCTGTTGGTAAGCAGTTAGAAAATTATACTTGGAAAATGAATGAACCTACGGGAACAGAAGGAGGTGCATTATGATAAGTTATACTCCCACAAATGGAGAAGAAATTAATCTTTTCCCTGTTCAATCTATTAAATGGGCATCTCCTTCTAATGTTAAGCAGGCGGGCAAAATAGATGGCGTTCCCGTTTTTTATGTTCAAAGTAAGAACTCCACAATCTCAATGAAAATTACTTGGGTGAATAAAGAGATTAATAATGTTCCAATAACCGAATATATCAGAACTCATTCTCGATATGGGGTTTTAAAGATTGGAAATTATACTTATAATGTTTATGCTTCTTTTACTATAAATCAGCGTCCCGTTGTAGAGGGAGATTTATATGAAGTGAGCGTTGTATTCACGGTGGTTGACGATGGCTAAATTCTTTATTCAATTTTATAAACCAATGTCAGATGATTTGTCGTCCTATTACTTTGACGATACAATGGTGCAAAGCCTAAACATCTCTAACGATTTTATACAAGGAAACGGCAAAACTATTTCATTAGTGGTGAAAAATCCTCGAAACATATTTAATTCTGATTATGCAGGTTCTTCTACTAACATATTTAATCAACCTATTCCTTTTAGTGATTGGCGAGACTATTTTGTTCCCGACGGACAGTTTTTCGTAGCAAAAGGTTCTTATGAGGAATGGCAAAGTCTTAACGATGTAGAAAGAACTAAACGCTTAATGGGAATATTTCGTATTAATAAAATAAATCAGGCGTTAGGCTCACAAATTCTCTCTCTTAATGGGCAAGATTTAATGAAATATCCTATGCGGGCTGTTGCATATAACAGCACCAATAAAATATGGCAATATCCTCCTAACGATTGGGCTTACGACCTTATGTCTGTCGGGCAAATAATTCACGATGTTTTACATAAACTTGGTGTCTGGCATTATCATAAAGATGGGCATATAGATAACGATAGTAATGGTTCATTAACTCCTGATGGAGAAATATTTTATTCCACTAATATGTATTTTAGTCCCGCCCAAGAAAAAGCAGATGAGCAAATTCTTGATATGAAGTATGTTTACGACTTTATTAAAACTTTTAAGAATTACACGGGCTATCTATTTTATGTAAAAGATATAGTCATAGATAGCGTCCCTCGTCCCGTGTTTTTCTTTGTCCCTCCCAATTACAATGATGATACTCAAACATTATTTGGAAGTTCAGAAATTTTACTTCACAATGAACCGACTTCGACCCACGTTGACCCCATAGATGTCATTGAAGTTAAATATGGTTTAGATGATAGCAATATTCGTGGCTATGTCGTTGTATCGACGGCTGATAGTTCTGCTATTATAGAAAATAGCGGGCAATCTGGTGCAAGAATGCGTGATAAAAAATGGAGCATTGGTATTATAAAATCTCCCGATATAAAAGACCTCGAAATAAATGGGCAGAAAGTTTCTGCGGCGAAAGCCATTGGATTGTCGGTAATGACGCAAATAATGGATTTATATCGTTCAATGGCTGTGAATTTTAGCAACTGGATAAAATTCGACCAAAAGGTTTACAATTTTGCATTAAATAATGAGGAGGTTAATTTACATATTAATGATTTATATGTATGTAAGAATGTAAGTTGGGGATACAGCAATGGGTTAATGACAACTTCCGCCACATTTAGTTGGTATAAACCTGACGAATTCCCAAAGGTTGCACCAACTATATTTTGTCAAGGAGGAGACCAAAAAATAGGTGTATATTTTCCGCAAGTAGGGGCTGATGAATATAAAATTTATCTAAACAATGTCGTCAATCAAACAATAACACCCACTAACGGCGAACCAATTTATGTTGTTATTAATAACTTAATCAATGGAACATCTTATAATGTTTATGTAGGTGCTATTTATGATGGTCAGGAAGTATTGTCTAATTCGTGCGATGTTATTCCTAATCCCAATGACGGCGTAGGGGGCGGAGGAGGAGTTCACAGGTATGATTAGAGATAAAGTAAGTTCAATTCTAAAACAAAAAGCAATTGAACCACAATTAAGAACAGAATTACATCATCTTTCAGTTCAACTTAACAGCCCTGACGCTCAATTAATTGAGGTTCAGTTCAATAATCGTTTTTACGATGAGCCTACGATAATTCAAGGAAACGGGTCTGTCTCTTATCAGACAGCCGACGGCAAAAAATATCGTGTCGGGCTGTTAATGACGGTTCAAGAGTATTTAATGGATAAAGAGAGTAAACTTATTGTAGGAGCAAAGATATTTGTTAGGGCAAGACAATTACCTAAAAAATTAGAATATCCTATTTATGGACAGCAAGATATTGTCGTTATCGGTAAAGCCACTACAAAATATCTTGGAGCATTAAGCGACGCTGTTCCTTATGTTCCTCAAAATGGAACGCAAAATGATAATGATGAGGAATTTGAAAACGACCCGCCCCCTGCAATTACGGGATTAACTTTAACAACAGGAGTTTATTATCCCTCTGACGTAGGTAAAGGGCAAACTCCTTTTGCTTTCATAAAAGCAAATTGGGACGCTGTTATTCATAATGACCTTCAAGGATATGAAAGCGATATATCGGAAAATGATAATACCCATTACGATGATAAACCTGACCCAAAATTTAACTCCTCCACAATGATGGCTTGGACGGGGCTTAAACTTAACACGACTTATTATGTGCGTGTGAGGGCTGTTGATTTGGCAGGCAACTATTCAGATTGGGTAGAAGCGTCAATTACTACACCCATTAATGATGAAATATCAGCACCAACAACATTAACCGCTGGTAGTCAGCCCCCTCGTGGAATTGTCTTGCATTGGATAGCGTCTTCAAGTGCAAATGTTTTTTCTTACGAGGTTTATCGAAACACAACAGACGATATATCCTCTGCTACAAAAATAGGAGAAAGTCAATCTACCGTTTATTTTGATAATAATTTAAATGCTGGAACTACTTATTATTATTGGGTGAGAGCGGTATCGACAAGCGGACGCTATTCTGATTTTGTCGGACCTGTTGACGCTATTCCTTACAAATTAACAGACACAGATGTTCAGGCGAATTCTTTATATAACGCTCTGGCTGATGGTTCGGTTAGTAAAGAAAAAATACAAGCAGGGGCTATAACCGCCGATAAAATAGCAACAGGGGCATTGCTAACTTATAATGGCACATTTGTTAACAGGTTGAAGAAAAATACTATAACCTATAATATATATCCTAATTCAAGTAATGGTTATCAGGCAGTAAATTTTAATGCTGGTTCTGTTGATTTAGTATCTTATTCTGCTACTAATGGGTGGGGAACAGTTACGCTAAACACTAATTCCGCTTCTATTTCTGCTAATGTGAATTCTCCCTATGTGTATGTTTATATTCTTCCGACCATAGACGCAGAAGGAAACCCTGTATCTGGAACATATTCGTTATTGAGTTCTACATCTTATCCGAGTGAAAGCAATGCAGTTGTTTTATTTATGTTATACACTTACCATTCTTCTAATCTGGGGCAATATACCATTGATGTTCAAAAACTTGGTTCTATGGGAACTGTAATAAATGGCGACCATATACAAACAGGTTCTATAACAGCAAACAACATAAAAGCAGGAAGTATCGACGCCTCTAAATTAAACGTATCGCAATTGTCGGCTATTACTGCTGATTTAGGAACAATAACGGCGGGATATATACGTTCTGCCGATGGAAACTCTTATTGGAATTTAAATACTTCCGATTTTGTTTTGTCTGATGGACAAATTATTACACGAAATAGTAATTATCCATCTAAAAGAACTGAACTTTTTAATGGGAAACTGTCAATCTACGACCAATATGGTTATCTTTCTTTGACGTTAGAGGCTGGAACTTATGGTGTTATTTTTACTCAATATTATCAAAACAACACTACTGGGCAATGGTATAATATAGATGGGACAAACTCTTATTTGACATCGCAAGGACATCTACATCTTGAAGCCGCCTATTACATATATTTAAACCCATCTTCGAGTTATGGCGTGGTTCTTTCGCAGGGACCGCTAACTGTAAGTTCTGGGAAAATTTATATGAATGGGGGAAGGTATATTTGGAATAGCGGCGACACGCTTTATTGGCATAAATCCGACGGAACAGATGTTATTATAGCACAATAGGGAGGATAAATGAATATTACTCAATTAAAAGCGGAGTTATTTGATATAAGACGACAAATAGATATGCTTGACGCAAAGCGTCAAGAATTAATTCAATTATATAACGAAAAATTAAGGAGGCTAAATGAAAGCGAAATTCAGAGTAAAATACAAGATAATTCTTCGAAGAAAGGGGAAAATAATAGAGTATCGAGAACTGCCTCCAACGCTTAAATCACGTTTATTAAATGCATTTTTTAAAATTAGGAGGGCATTATGGCGGATATAATTACATCTCACGGGATTAATAGAGTTATGGCGATGATTGGCGGAGTAGAGACAGTAAACCCGTTTAAGTATCTTGCAATTGGAACAGGGACTACTACTGCAAGTGCGTCTGATACTGCATTAGAAAATGAAATTGATAGAGGAGAGGCAACAGTCACTCTTAATGATAACGAACTTCAATTTGTTCATACTTTTAGTTTCTCTGCAAGTCAGGCTATTACTGAAATGGGTATTTTTAATGCCTCGACGGGGGGAGATATATTAACACGAAGCACGTTCGGGGCTATTAATGTATCTAACGGAGATAGTTTGCAGATAACGGCAACATTAAGTTCTGTTCAAGGAAATGAATGATATAGAGTTTAATAGAGCGGAGTTTAACGGAACTTCATTCTGGCTTAAAGCAATTTCTTATTTATTAAAGTTCTTTTTAGATGAGAGGAGGCAAACTCGTAGAGGGTTTGCCTACGCTCTCAATTTTATCTATACATCGTCAATAACTCGTGTTTTAGTTTATTCTGTTGAATATTCTCTTAAATTTATTTATCATCACTATAATTTAATTGTAAAATCAATCAATTATAATCTGAATTTTATTTATAAGTTTATTGTTTCTGTTTTTAAGCGTTTTACATACAATTTAAAATTCAATATATCTCATATTGTTGGAGTATTTTTTAACTATCAGTTGAAATTCACTTATTCTTTTATTAAAACATATATCAAACAGTTCTTTTATACTCTTAATTTCTCTTTTAATCACGTATTTAAGACTATCAAAAACTTTGATTATCTATTAAAATTTTATTTCCATCTCGCTCAATTAAGAGAATTAATCATTCATTATACTCTTAAATTTTATTATGGTGCTAACTTACCCGTATCTTGGTTTAGATTGGCGTGGTTAAGACAAATAAATCCTGATATAGAAGGATTTAAAATTTATATGAGTAATTCGCCATACGGCAACTGGGAATTAGTAAAAACAACAACCTCGCTTGTGTATTTATTTGGGATTATGATAAATAAAAGAAAATGGATAAAAGTTGTTCCTTATACAAACAGAGGAGAACTTAAACCCTTAATAATGAAATCAGTAAGGGGGTAATATGAATCACGGAACATATAAAAACAATTTAAGTGTTGTATTAACGCAAGCCTGCACGGATACCGATACTGTTCTACATATTGATAATGCGGGGGCTATTCCCGTGCTTAATGAACACGGATTATATTTAACTTTTGTGGATACAAACGAAATAGTTGAGGTAACATCTGTCGATACTACTAATAACACAATAACGGTTGTTAGAGGTTTGACATCTTTTGGCGGAAGTTCAGCCTCGTCTCATAATAGTGGGACAAAACTATCTGCAAGAGTAATTGCTGAACACTTTGATAATTTAGAAAATAATATAGAAAACAACGAGGCGACTATCAATTCTCACGTCAATAATACTTCTAATCCTCATAATGTAACTCCATCTCAGATTGGGGCAATTACGAAAGTGGAAGATGATACCAGCCCGAAACTGGGTGGGGAATTAGACGCACAGTCACACAGTATAGGTTTTACGCTTCAAACTTATACGGGAAATGTCGGGACAACAACAATAGATTGGACAAAAGGCAATAAAGCGAAGTTTACGTTTGGGAGCGGAAATGAAACTCTCGTGTTTACAGCACCAAGTAAGCCTTGCAATTTACTTTTAATGGTGATTCAGGATAGCACGGGAGGGAGAACTTTAACTTTTCCGTCAAATGTAAAATGGGCTGGCGGAACTGCCCCAACTCTTTCAACGAGTGGTGGGGCAATAGATATAATTTCGTTCTTTTACGACGGAGTAAACTACTATGGGGTTGCGAGTCTTGATTTTTCATAATAGGAGAAAAATAGTATGAGTTCAATAACCACGCTTGGAAGTTCCGCTTGTGGAATTACAAATGCGTCTTATGTGCTGGATACCACTAACACTGTTGATTTATCGGGAGGTTTTAACGTTGCATTATACGTTTTATTTAATACTTCCATCGCAAATAATCAAAAAATAGATGGTATACAGGTCGAGATTAATGCTAAAAGAAGCGGAAGTTTCAATCCAACAATCTATTTATATAGACAAAGTGATGGCTGTGGAAGTCCCAGCGTTCTCGCTGGAAGCAAGACTGTTTCCTTGACCGAATCAATGAGTAGCGTGTTTGTCGGAGGAAGCACTGACCTATGGGGAGCAAATGAACTTTACTACGATGACTTATTTAACATTAAAATTCCCGCCGTTTTTCACACGACCATCACGCTTAATTACATAAAAATAACTGTTTATTATAGTCCTGCTTCTGCACCTACCGCAATATCAAATTTAAATGGAAGTGTTAACGGAAGTCAGATAAATTTAAGTTGGAGTAAGGCTTATGATGGAGGAACTCATCTCACATCTCAAAAAGTATATAGAGGAACAAGTTCAGGTAACGAAACGTTATATGCAACCATATCTACAAGTGCAACATCATATATAGATACAGCCCCACAAATCGGTAATAATTATTATAAAATATTAACAACTAATGCTGTCGGTTCAACATTTAGTAATGAAATAAACGTTATATATACCCCAGCACAACACGATAATGCAACGATGTTTGGCTTTAATTTTTAATAAAAGGAGATGATGATATGAACAAAATTACGAAAATTATATTAGGTTTATTTGTGCTTACTATTTTAATTCCACCTTATTTCCCTTTCCCTTATCCTATATTAAAAATATGAGAACGATTAAAAATAAAATAATAGTTGTTGTTCTTATAATTATTGCTTTTGTTTTAGGTTATAATGTGGGCATAATTCACGAAATCCCTCTTCTTCCCTCTTACAATACTTCGTATCCTGCTATATATACTGCTGATAGTTCTGTTGACAATTTTGATGGCTATACGGGAGAGCAATTAAACTCTATTTTGAAAGGAACAAAACTTGAAGGGCTTGGTTTTTGGTTTTCATATTACGCTTGGCAGAATAATATATCCTCTCTTTATTTGACAGCCCACGCAATTCACGAAAGTGCTTGGGGAACATCATTTATTGCTCGCTATAAGCATAATCTATTTGGGTTTGGTGCATACGATAGTTCGCCTTATTGGTCTGCTAACTATTACGCTTCGTATCGAGAATGTGTTCAGCAAGTAAGCAGTTATATAGCAAAAGAATATTTAACGGAGAGCGGGTTATGGTATGAAGGTGATACTCTACGAGATATAAATGTTCATTATGCAAGCGATAAACAATGGTGTAATAAGATTGCAAATATAATGAATATGCTTGCATATAAACTTGGAAAACCTCAAAAAACTCTTGCTATTGCCGAAAACGAATATTATCAAAATTTCACGAACAAAGACTATGATTTATCGCAATCATTTGATAAATATGTAAGTAAAGGACAATTTATTAGAGATATGTATATGTTATTTCCTATTCGTGAAGATAAGCAAGTATACACATCTGCGGGTGCGTGGGCTATCAGTAAAGGATTAATAAAGCCGACTTCTAAATGGTGGATTAATAAGATAACTCGCAACGAAGAGATAAATATCATAAATAAACTCTATGCAATCTACTTTCCGTATAAACAGCCACCGCAATTTCAAAGCGGCGACTATTACGAAAAGTATTCTAAATATTACGTATATATAATTTATAAATTAAGGAGGTCGAAATGACATCAATCAATATGTTTGGCGGGAACATCGGGACTTTTATTTTGCAGTTTACCGTTTTGTCAATTCTTATCGAGGCTGTCGTAAACGCTATTGTTAAAGTTGATTGGAAAAATAAATCAATTATTTGGTCAACGGTTGTTGCTTATATAATCTCCACAATCGTTGTTCTTAACACTCATACTGGAATATTTGAAGCCGTTGGTTTCAATTGGGCAGTTCCTGTAATAGATTGGTTGTTTACGGGTATTGTGTTGTCGAGAGGTTCAAATTTTGTTCACGACGTTTTGCAGTCTATCAGAAACGCTACTGAAAATTCTAAAAAGCCCGCTCAAAAATAAAGGAGGGTGTAATGAAAAAACTACAAATCAACTCGTGGAGTGATGTTCAATCTCTCGTAATGTCTGTCCTTGCCGTTATTGTTATTATATTAATGCTGTTTAATGTTATCGGCTGGAAAACGGGACTTGGGGCTATTAAAAAGCAAATGTCTATCAATGGAACTTATAACGGACTTGACGATTATAAGTATAATTGGCTCTGGTTTACTCAACCTGTTAAATTTCATATTTACTTGTCTGGCGATGAAGATATGAATTTGAGAACGTATTACGACAGACAATTTGGTAAAAATGTTCAAGGGTTTATTGATGGTGTTTTGCCAAAAGTTGGAGGATTTACTGTTCCGATAATAGACAATAAATTTGACGGCTATTGTTCTAATATAAAAGGAAAATGGCATATAACGGGACAAATATATCTTCTTGATAAAGGTAGCCCTCAATATAGAAAAGTATTCGTCGGCTATAAGACTGTTGATTATCCAGTAACAAAAGAGATTATTAATAAATATAGAAAAAGTATAGACCCTGATAAGACTATGACAGAAAACGATTATGTATTTTTAGAGAAATTTACACACGATAGTCTTCACGATTATATCGTGTCTTTTTTCGAGCGTGGAGAGACTTATAAATTATTTTTGAAACCTAATATTTATGCTTATCGTCTTGACCAAATAATCAGTGGTCAAGTAAAGCGAGTAAAAGATTACAAAATAGAAAAGACTGGTTATCGTTCTGCTAAAATTGGAATAGTATATAAAATTGATAATATTAGTCACTTCACATTTATAACGGGAGCGTGGAGGATACAATGTCACGATGGAGGTTGGGTATGGAGCAACTTCCATTGAAATTTAAAATTATAAGTATAATTGCTCTTATTATATTGCTATTTGCATTAACAAGTGTTAAATACACACAAATAACAATGAAAAATATAGGGCTTCCTCCGTCTGCCGTGATGGAGTTGAAGGCTCTTAATCCATAGGAGGCGATGTGAAAAAAGCAGGTATTATAACCGTCTTAACTATTATTATTGCAGTATTTTTGTTTGTGTTTCCGCATAATAAAATTCCCGTATCTATCAAGCGTTATTATATGAAAAATAAACTTTTTGGGCAAGGTGGTTATCTTCGTAGTTGGATACAGAGCGATGACCCAGCAATAATTGATATAGCAAATAAATTAAAAGCGGAAGATGAGCAGACGTCAATTATAAACGCCTATAATTGGTTAGAAAAAAATTATCACTATGTTCCTGATAGCGATATTTCTTTTTCTGATGGTCGAATAACAATTAGAGAAAATACTGACTATTGGCAAAAACCTCTACTCACTTTATCTATTATACAGCAGACGGGCGGATTTTATGGAGATTGTGAAGACGGGACATTCTTACTAACCTCAATCTTAAATGCTATGGGATATCACGATATATACGCAGAGATTGGAACTGTTAGTCTTCAATCTGGAATTTATGGACACGCTTGGGTAGTATGGCATAAAGATGGAAGATATTATCTTTTAGAAACCACTCTTGGAACGCCACTGCAACAGATTAGAGTTCTTCCTTCTTTTTATAGCCCTCAATTTATGTTTAACGATGTCGAAATAAAGCAGTTTTATTCAGGCACATTAAGAAATGTGCCAATGTTAACACCCAAAGCAAGGGAGGAATTAATTGAAAGACTTAACGGAAATAATTAATAAATATGATATAGAATTAATACACGCAAGAGATGGATATATTCTTCATTTGAAATACTCATATAAAGACGAAAAGTTTGTTAATGTTTATTTTGTAGGAGAAACAATTAAAGAAATTATAAATAAAACTCTACATTTTATCAGAGAAAAAGAAAATGCGGGCTTCTACTTATAATACACCTAACTTAACAAATTTGTTATGTTTGGTTCATAAAAATGAGAAGGAGGGAAAATGCACAAAAAAATAAATTTAACAATAGATGATGTCGATTTTAATAAATTAACTCCTGAACTAATAGAGTGGGAAGATATTCACACTATATCAAATGCTTGGGTTGAATATGATGAAATTGACCACTCTTGCCCTGTCGTTAAAACTCTTGGTTTTGTAGTTAAAGAAGATGACAAATATATTACCATTGTTCAAACTATCGCAGAGGACTATCAATTACTTAATGGTTTAGTTATCCCGAAGAGTGTAATTAAAAATAGAAAGAAACTTAAATAGTTTATGTTAATCAGAGATATACAGCCGTCCCTAATTGAATGGGACGGTTTTTTGACTAATATTGTTTTCACTTATGGTTGTAATTGGCGATGTAGATATTGTTTTCAGAGAGACCTCTTAAAACAGCCCGACCGATTAATTTCAGAAGATAAAGTTATTGAAAAATTAGAATACGATAAAGATAGATTTGGTATAAATCATATCGAGATAATCGGCGGAGAGCCTACCATTTATCGAGACTTGTCTGACTTTGTTAAAGAACTTTTTAATAAAGGTTTTCGCATAATGATTGCCACCAATGGAAGTAATCCAGAAGTTATTGATGATTTACTTTCATACGTAGATTTTTGGGCTGTTGACTATAAAACTACATTCGATAAATACTCCGACCTAATTAGAAAACCATTTGATAAAAATAAGTATCTTGAAAGCGTTCGACTAATTCATAAATCGAATTATATTATTAGAACAACTTATTTAAAAGGTTATCACGATGATTTACTACAACAAATGGCAAAAGAATTATGTGAATTCACAGACGCTAATCATTATCACGTTCAACAAGGACTTTATCAAAACACATTAGACCCATCATTTAAGTTTGAGGATAGCACCTCAATGGAAGCAGAAACTTTTGAAACTAAAATTAAAAAAGAAATGGAGGCTATATGCGGGAAAATTTCACACAAGAATATTTAAGTGATTGGAGAAAAAATGAAAATGCTAATTCAATAATTAGTATTGGTGCAATGCGTTCTTATGTCGCCGATAAAGATATGGCACTTTATACTCTTGAAAAATTACCAGAAGACATTCGAGAATTACACAATAAGGGCTATGTTCATTTACACGATTTAGGTATGGGAATTACTCTTTACTGTATGGGACATAGTCTTCAAGATTTAATTCTTAAAGGCTTATGGAATGGAAAAATCGGCACTGTAAGGTCAAAACCCGCTAAACATTTTGACGCTCTACTTGGACAAATAATGAACTTTTTCTTTTTGCTTCAAACTGAAAGTGCTGGCGCTCAATCTTTTAGTAATTTTGATACATTTTTAAGTCCTTATGTATATTATGATAAATTATCTTATAACGAAGTAAAACAGGCACTTCAAAATTTTATATATTCGCTCAATCAACCATTAAGAGCAGGTTCACAATCTCCCTTTACCAATCTTACGCTTGACGGTTATAATAAAGACCTTGATGATACGATAGTCGTTTATGCTGGTAAATATTTAAAAGATAAAACATATAAAGACTTTAAAAAAGAAAGGTTAATGATATTTAAAGCCTTCACAGAGATATTAACGGAAGGCGATGGAATGGGACAAACTTTTACTTTCCCTATTCCTACAATTAATATTAGTAAAGATTTTGATTTTAATTCTGAACTCTTTGATTTAGTATTAGAAAATACTAAAAAATATGGAAACTTCTATTTTGCCAATTATGTAAATTCTGTTTTAGACCCTAATGACGCAAGGTCAATGTGTCCGCTTGATAAACACGAGAAAGTTCTTATTAGAGACAGAGGTAATCTAAAACTTATTGAAATTGGTAAACTTGGCGGCAAAGATATATATGAAATTTATAGCGATGGAAAATTTGTTCACGGAAAATTTCAAGTTCACCCAAATCAAGAAATGATGACTGTTAAGTTAGCAAATCATCACCAAATAAAAATGTCGGTAAACCATCTAAATTTCGTTAAAAAAGAAAAAGGCTTGCCAATAGAAGAATTAACGGGGCAGCAGTTAAAAGAAGGGTATTATCTTCCATATTCTATAAAAGCCTATGATGGTGAAGGAGGGAATTACGAATTAGGCTATATTGTTGGAGCGTATGCTGGTGATGGGAGTAAAGATGAATATCAAGTAATTTTTTCTCTTAATAATACAACAAAACTCTCGGTTGTAAACAAACTTAAAGAGTATATAGTTAAATATTTTACATCTTCTACACAAATTAACATTAAAAATAATGATAAAGTAGTATTTGTGATAGCAAAATCTCCCGCTCTAATTTCGTATGTTGCACAATTCGTAAATGGGAGCAATGCTCTTGATAAAGAACTAAATGGAATTGTTTTTGAAATGAGTAAAGAATTTAGACAAGGATTATTAGATGGTTATAACGCCACAGATGGCGTTACAACTCAAAATATATATAGAATTTCAACTTCATCTCCTAAAATGAAAGACAGTCTTATTATGCTTGCATCATCTCTTGGAATGATTACTTCTATATTTGAAGATAACAGAGAGGGGAGATTCGGACATAACACAAACTACGTAGTTACGTTTAATACCTTAACTTATAAAAACTACGGCGATAAGTATTTCGAAGAGGACGGCTATATTTGGTATAAAATAGACAAAATAATATATAATAACAGAACAGACACCGCTTATTGTTTTGAAGTTATAGATGATGTGCCTATGTTTACTGTTGGGACAAGTGGAGTTTTAACACATAATTGCCGTCTTCGTTTAGATTTGTCTCAATTAAGAAAACATCATCACTCTACGGGAGGCTTGTTTGGTTCGTCTGAAAAAACGGGTTCGGTGGCTGTTTCAACAATTAATCTTCCTTTACTTGCATACGAGAGTAATAGTGAAGCAGAATTCTTTCAAAAATTAGATAATATAATGGAGAAAATGGGAGAGTATCATAAAATAAAACGAGAGATTGTAGAAGATACAATTGAAAAAGGTTTGACCCCGTATATAGCCTATTATTATGGAGATGTAAAAAAGAGATATGGAAGTTATACGGCAAATCATTTCTCGACTATTGGAATGATAGGAATGGAAGAAACTATTAAAAATCTCTTTGGAAAAGAATATAATATGTTTACTCATAAAGAGTTCGCTCAAAAAGTTTTAGACTTTATGCTCGATAAAGAGTTAAAATTACAAGAAAAATATGAGTTTTTATTTAATCTTGAAGAAACTCCCGCCGAAGGGGCTTCGTATCGTCTCGCTATGAAGGCGAAAGAGTTGCACCCAGATATAATAACGGCAGATGAAGAGACGCCTTATTTTACTAACGGTGTTCTTCCTCACGTATCCTCAACCAACAACCCGTTCAAATTAGCAGATAATCAAGACCAACTTGTCTCCAAGTTTACATCGGGGTCTGTTGTTCATTTCTTTTTAGATGAAACTCCCTCCTTAAATAGTCTTCGAGCATTTATTAAAACAATTATTGAGCGAACTGATATTCCGTATTTCACGATAACTCCCACTTTTGGAATATGTCCCATACACGGATACATTCCCGGTAATTTTGATTATTGCCCTTATTGCGAAGCAGAAAGTAATAAAGATAATGAGAATGGTCCTGAATTTATTATAGGAGTATAAGATGAAAGTTAAATTATTAAATTATACGTCGAACCCAGACAAAATCATTGCGACAGCAATGAGACAGAGCCATTCAAGCACTCCTGTTATTGATATAGATAAGCGTAGAGTTTCTCATTTAATTGAAGTTGCATTTAAGTCAGGACATTATTCCGTGTTTGAACACGCATATTTCACATTTAACGTAAGTGGAATTTCAAGAGTTTGCTCTCATCAATTTGTTAGACATAGACATTTATCATTTGTTCAACAATCACAAAGATATACGCAAGTTAATGATTTTGTTATCCCAGATAAATTAAAAGGGTATGCAGATAAATATTATAAGTTAACGCAACAGGCAATTCAGTTATATAATGAGATGATTTTAAACGGAGTAAGAAAAGAAGACGCTCGTTTTATTCTACCACAAGGCGTTTCTACTGCTCTTACTGTTAGTGGAAACGCACGAGCGTGGTTGCATTTCTTGAAATTAAGAATGGATAAGACGGCACAATGGGAAATTAGAAAAGTTGCGTGGGCTATTTATTATAAACTTTCAGAGATAGCACCCATTACATTTGATATTAAATATAAACAGTATTGGGAGGGATAATATGAAGAAGAAACAAAAACTTATTAAATTTACGAGAGTGGTGGGTAGATGATGCTCACCTTAAACCGTTTCTAATTGACTCGGAACTCCCTATGGGACAACGAGGCGGAAGGGGTAAAACCCACCGTGAGAGACTGAACGAAACGGCACTCATATTGAGTGAAGCAACAGTCCGAACTGCATAGCAATATGCAGAGTAGCAAAGAAATTTGCTACCGCCTCATTAGAGGTCATAAAAGCAACAGAATGTTCATAAGACCTATTGATAGTTTTAACAAAGGAAAGAAAAAAGAATTTAAACAAAGAAAATCTTATGACCTAAATCAGTATAGAGATAGATAAAAAAATAGCCCGCATAAAGCGGGCTTTTTTTATTCATAAAAAAAATCTGTTTCGTTTTCCAAATTGGTTTCATTTCCTCGTTCTACTTCAACATAATGCAGTCGATAAGAATTATACCATTTAGTTTTATTTAACTCGTCTAAAATAAGTTTAATCCATTCTCCCCCTAAATCAGTAAACGTCCCGTTATCTGTTTTTATAAGTAGGTCTTGATATCCATAAAAAGTAGATATTCTCCAACAATTTGTTTCTATATGTATAAAGTGCTTTCCTATTACAATTTCTCCCTCCGAGCAAGGGCAACTTCCATCATATTCTTCGTCCCAAAAATAAAAAGGAGAACGATTTTTTGTAAATTCTTTAAATGCTTTTTCAAATTCTTGAACATTCTTAAACGCTCTCATTATTCCCTCTCTAAATTTTAATCGTTGTTAAATCTTGATAGTTGCCTTCATACCCTTGCGTATTCTTGTGTTCAAAGAACAATATCTCTGCTATACCATAATTAGCATAGATTTTAACAGGATTATTTCCAAGATTAGCAATTTCTATTGTTAAGTATCCGTGCCAGCCAGCGTCTATTGTTGTTATATTGGCAAATACGCCCATACGAGCGTAAGATGACTTCGTCAACGCTATTGCACTTATATTTTTAGGTAAATTAATATACTCAATAGCCTTTCCCAAAACATAATGTTTCGGCTTTAAAATAAAAATATTAGTTTTAACTACTTCTAACTCACCTTTTTTATTTAATGGGTCAAGAATTTGCTTTTCTTTTGGATACCAAAATTCATTACTTAATCTTATAGTATATCCGTTAGGCTCTAATCCATATGATAAACCACATTTAACTTTTTCCACAAGCGGGGTTATAAGCCCCGCTTTTTTAATTTCCTCTGCTGTTAACATTTGCACCTCCTATAAAATCCAAATCATAAATTTTGTCGCTTATAAATAATGCAGAACCAAATATTTTACTCGTTAACATTTTCTTTTTCGTTAGGGCTGTTTGTAAATCAGAATTATAGGTTGCTACTAAACTTGCATATTGCGTTAATTGACTTATAGATTGAACAGGAATTGTAGTTGTGTAAATTTTAGCCGTTTCCGTGATTGCATTTTTATATCCAATACAGGCTGCTCTTTCGGAAAGCAAACGAGGATAAGTTGTTATTCCTAATATCATCATAATAAAAAATACAATAATAAAGACAATTCCCCAAAAAATAAAAGCAGGTTCATCTGTGTCTCTCTGTTTATTAATTATAAGAGCAATAAAAGGGGTTATTATTAATAATATTCCTATAATTAAATATATCATTTTTACCTCCCTTATGTTAATTATTTTTGTTTTGCTATCAGTTGCTCTATTTCTTCACACGAATATCGAGAAGTAAACTTCCAATAAGGTATGCCTCGCTTCTTTAAATCTGCCTCTGTTTGTTTTATTTTTTCCCATAAATCGGGGTGTTCAGTCATCAAAAATTTGATTTCGCTCAATCTACTAAAAGGGCATATATAGCACGATAATCTTGATACTTTGTCGTAAACACCGTCCCAATCAAACCCTAAATTGTAAGAATATTTCAAACAATCTTTTTCTGTCATTTTGAAATCCTCTATTAGCGGGAATTTAAATTTCTTGTTCTTTGTTTCCCTCTTTTTAATTTTAGTAGCCCTCTTCGTTTCGTCTAAACTATACCCGACATATGAGATAATCGTAAAGCCCTTTTTAATTAATTGTTGTTCAAACTTAAACAACGGTCGTAATTTTATGTTAGTGGTGCACCATCGGTTTTTCCAAGACGGAAAACCGTAAGGCAATCCCTTATATTCCCCTCTTGTTCTTTTATAATCAGTTAGCCAATAAAAAAAAGAGTGATTTGGCTTTAATTCGATAATTTTTAAATTAAACTTTATTAACTCTTTTTTTACTTGTTCTATGTGTTTATACATTTCTGGGAACTCAACTCCCGTATTACAAAATACAATATAATCTATTTTATAGCCATTTTCAAGCATTTTGAAAAGCATTGCCGTGCTATCTTTGCCGCCAGAAAAGTTAACTATGTGTTTTACTTTTTCCATTTTTGTCTCCCTTATGTTGATTGTTTTTTGTTTTAGTTAACGCAAAATGCGTCGTATTTCCTCTTTAACTTTTTTACGCTCAATTTTATGTTTAAGTCTCTTCCATTTACGACGCAGTCTTTTAAAGCGAGAATACTGAACCCAACTTGTTGCTTTATTTTTTTCCATAACTCCTCCTTGTAAGTTTTTTATAGAACTCATCATCTCCAACAATTTCCCAGTAATATAGAGGAACTTTTATTTTATTAAGTAAGGCTTTAATTCTTCGCATTTCTCCACGAGTAGTTTTATCAGCATAGGTTCTTATTAGATAGGGACGCTGGCTTATATAGTCCAGCGTCCTTTTTTTATTTTCATTTAATTCAGCCCTATTAAGAACAAGTATCCCTCTTGTAGCATATTTCATTGTTTCTTTTATTAAGTAGGGATATTCACCATAGGTTTCAAATTGAAAGAACCGCTCTAAATTTCTCATAAATGCAATTGCTCTTCTGCCGAAATAAGTAAAATCATTCTTAAAACTAACAAACTCTACTCGCTTATGTCTTTCCCACCATCTTTTTGTTAACCCCACATCATAAGTTCCATTTTTATTGAAAGGAAACACCGCACAGATAACTCCGTTCCATTCAGTAAGCGATATATAAGGAGGGTCAAAAAATAAATCTTTACTTTTTATCGCTTTGTAAGCCAGCGCCACTTAAATGTTCCCGCCTCCGTTTTAATGTGTATCCAACCATTTGCGTCCTGATGAGATATTTGAACTTGCGGCGACCACGTATAATCTTTTGCGTAAAAATATCGTAAATGGTCTCTATCTTTATCTAACTCAAAAGGCATTAATTCTCCGTAAAAAACAATATAAAATCCCCAATCTGGCTTGGTTATAAGTTTCAATCCATCAAAACTTACAATATAATATTCCCACCCATCTTTACTTGCAAACTTCCAAGAAGACTTTATCTCAAACCTTTTTGATTTCTTCTTGATGTTTATTCTGTGCATTAATCGCCTCCAACTTAATAAGGTCTATTAGTTGTCTAATGAGAATAGCCATCATTACTATAAGTGTTTCGATTTCATTTTCTTCAATCCCGTTTACGCTCTCAATAAATTTCTTTTCCCAATTGTCGCTCTCTATAATTCTTAACAATTCCTGAATAGCCTTAATGTCGTTTTTTTTAAGCATTTCCTTTAATGTCATTTTGTCCCTCCTTGCATATAGTCCAACCATAGGCTAATATATAAAAACTAATAATTTCTTCTGCTCCTCGTATGGTATAATGATGTTTCTTCGTAAGTAAATCTCTTGCCCACTTTATAAACTCTTTTTCTTGTTTTTCCGTCCAACAATACTTCATATACCATTTATCGTCTTTTACTATATCTCCATCTTTATCGTAGTCTAACCCGACCATCTCAAACTGCTTGCGTAGCAGTTGCTCTATTATGCTTTTTGTATTCATATTCGCCTCCTATTGTATTTGAATTTTTCTTACTTCGGTAATTCCGTGTTTTTCATCTACAAAGAAAAGAACTTGTCTCGCAGGTTCATTTAAGTGAAGTTTACCAATCGTAAAATTGGTATTCCCGCAAATACTCCCATTTACTATTGCGTGTGGAAGCCATTGTGCGGAATGAAAATGTCCCATTAATAAACTCTCGAAATATATCCCCATATCCTTAAACATTCGAGTGAATTCTCCAACGGCTCTCTCAATATAAGAAGAAGGCGTTTTACTGTGAGTTATATTGTCTCCGTGCAATAATATAAACTTATGACCTTTTATTTCTACGGGCAAATAAAAATCGGACGCTATTTCAAATGGAATATCAATCATTTGCTCTATAATACGATAAACAACATTATCCCAATTATGTTGAGAAACACCTTTTGCCACTCTTCCGTGATTACCTGCAACACCATATAAGCGAAGATTAAAATCAGACACAAGTTTCAACCCTTCAACTATCATTGAGGGAGTTTTCTCAATCTGCTCCGTAATGGGGGCTGTGCTAAATTCTTGTCCTTTAAATATTCCGCTTCCGTCAACAATATCACCTGCAAGAAAAACGTGCAGATTTTTAACGTGAGGATAATATTTGCGAAGTATTTCTCCTGTATCATTAAACAATCTCTGAACTCGCTCTTTTGCAATATCCATATTGAACTTATTATCGCTTCCTTCGTATTCAAGCCCAGAGTGCAAGTCGGAAACTATCAACCCAGCCTCTTCTTTAACATCTGCTAATTTCGTGTTCTCAAAGTGAAATTTTTCAACTTCAATAAGTTTTGCAAAAGCCTCGTCTGAAAGATGTTGAGCCTTTAATTTTCTATTTTCTCGTTCCAAAGACTGTATACGTTTAAGCAAATAAGAAATAGTGTCATCAATATTTGTTTCCTTTTTTCTTTCTCTATAAAAGAAATTTCTAATAGCGTCCTGACTAATACCCGTCATTTTACTAATTTCAAAATAGGAAAAACCTTTATCTCGTAGTTCTTTAATCGTTAATTTTTCTTGTTCAGTCATTTGACCTCCTCTTCTCTTTTGCGTCTTTAAGAATACAATTGATGTAATAAGAGTTTACCTCTACTTTTTTTTAATTCTTCAATTATTTCGTTTATCATCTTTACCTCCCCACTCGTCTACATCCAAATCTAAATAACCAATTATATAGTCCATAATCTTTTCGGCTTTTTCTCTACTGCCTACCCAAAAAGTAATCCTGTCTATCAATTCATCCCTATCTTTTTTCTCAATCGCAATATAATAGTGAATAACCTTTAAACTCATCTTTGCCCTCTTGCTTTTACTTATCAATAGAACGCTCTTTTAATACTGATTCCATCTTTCTTTGCAATATATTTTGCCATCTCTCCCATTCGTTCCAAACTTCTACGAAATCTCCTAACTCCTCGTCGGTTAGTTCAACGGGTACAGGGCAAAAGCCATCGCTATCTTCCGCAGAATCTAACCTTACTCTATAATGTATCGTTTGACTTGCAATTACATAAACTTTAATTTTTTTATCTTTCATTTTTATCTCCTTTGTGTAAATTATTTTGCGTTTTAGTTAACGCATCGATACTCTGCACCGGATAATACTCGCAAACTTCTTTGAGTTCCTTTTTGGAACATCTTACCTGAACAACAAGCGGATTATCCGGAAGTATCCCACATTCGTGCCCTCTGTTCCGCATAAGTTCGACAAAACGATAAACTTCGTTTTTATCCACGGAGAGAGGGAAAAACACATTAAAAAGTTGCTCTGAGTTTTCTGTATTTTTCTTCTGCTTCTTCTTCATTTTTAACCTCCTCTGCTGAAACAAATTTTGACGCTATTGTATGTTTTATGAAATCTAAATCATTGTATGTTAAATTAAATGGCTCATCCTCATCAGGCGAACCGTCAAAATCATACATTTTTATTTTGTTATCAAGGAATATTATTTCCATATCCCCTAATCTCAAACAATTGTATTCAACTTCAAATTTGCAATAACCTTTATCTAACATCCAATCGATTATTTCTTTCATTTTTCCACCTCGATATTTAGATATCCCAATACAGCCCGCAAAACTAACCCCGGGTCGTTGTCTTACATCGCCTCAGCGATAATTTCATAGAGTTCGCCGAACTGCTGTCTATTAATCGTCATTGTTTACTTCCTTTTCCCCTTCTTCAACAATTTCCTTTATATCTTTTAAACCAGCGTTATCAAAACTTCCTATACAAAGAATTTTTTTACCCTTTTGCATCACAAATATATCACATTGAGGACCATAAAAAATATCAAATTTATCCTCTATCTTCCAATGCTGGACAGGTGTTTCACTATCAGGAATTTTTTTAATCTTATATTCTTTTTTAAGTTTGTTGATTATATTTGTCATCTTTTACCTCCTTTAATAATTCTGGATTTTCAAAAATATTTCCAATTATCTTTACATTATCGTGATATTCAAGCAGTTCTTGCAACGAATAATTATCAACCTTATATCTCAACCAAGATGATGAGTTTTCTTTTACTATCCCCTTATGTTTTGTCGCAAAGAACTCTCTTCTCTCTTTTTCGTTTAAGGAAAACGGACAAAACATATCATAGTCATATTGCGAGTTTGTCCATTCGAGAATATCGCCAACATATATTCTTTTTCCTTGATTATCTCGCTTGTTTGTTTTTTTCATAACGGTCCCGTTAATTTTTTGTGCTATAATTTCGTCATTATCTCTGTTTATAATATAGTATGCCTGCCCTGTCGAAGAAACTACAAAGTTGTTATAGAACATTTTTTCTTCATTCGTGTCCCAAACTCTAAACATTATTTACCTCCTTAAACCTGTCATTATAAAAATATCAATTCCGTTTTTTGCCGCCTCAAAAGTTAAATTAAACAAATTATCAGGGTCATATCTTGAATAAATAATGACAGATAATATTTCAATACCGTCTTCTGGGTCAAAAAAATTCTCAACTCTAATATCTTCTGCCTTCGGATAATATTTTTTAATAAAAGGAATAAGTTTAAATAACTGTCTTATTGTCTTCTTTGGTAGAGGGAGAACCCCTCTACCAAAAGAGTAAAATCTGTTTAATCTTATTAAGTCTTTTACTATTATCCTTCTGAGAGAACTTCTTGTGCTTGCTGATAAGTGAGTAAATGCAAATAAGGAATATGATATTTTTCCCAAACTATACCTCGTGCAATTTCTAATGAGCCGAACTTACCCACAATGGACTTAATTTGTTCGGGAGTTGCGAGCATAATCCATTCCCCTGTCGTCAAGTAATGATGAAGTTGAACCGTAACTGCAATCGCTTTTCCTATTTCTCCTTTACCGCTAAACAGTTGACAAGTAGAGGCGTAAAAACTCTCAAAAGCAATATTAGATTGTCTCTCATCATCGCTTGTTCCTTTTACGCTATTAGCGGTGCGTTGAATAGAATTAACTTTAAATTTATAATTGTTAAACTTATCGTTATATTCTCCCATAACTCCGTCAACTTTATCGCCCTTCATTATCTCTTTATCAAATATTGTAACTGCATAATCGTCTTTCCCGTCGGTCAAAATAACCTGCGAGAATTTTCCGCCCTTTTTCGTAAGCCCTACGTTTTTAATGTCTTTGACTGTATAAATCATAAACACCTCCTATATTTTTTTATTGCATTGCTCATAAAAACTACAATATTGTTTACAATACTTTGTTCTTTTAGCAGGAAAAGGAATATCTGCTAAAAAGTATTTCATTTCATATTCTTTAATTTCATCTATTGTTTTTCGCCATTCTATCTCCCAAAAATCCATATCTCTATTTGTAAGTTCAAGTATTTTATAGTTTGTTTCATTTGCTTGTAAGTAAAAATATCTATATCTTCTTCCTATTACAAAGCGATAAATCGACAATTGTATCGGATTTCGCCATTCTTTTAGTTTATCAACCGCCTTAAAATCAACAATCACATCATTGTTAAAGAAGTCAATAATTCCGCCAATCTCGTCTTCACCTTCACGTTTCCAAATCTCAAATTCAGAAATTCCATTTTTAAATCCTAAATCTTCCCAGCCTTTTAGTATATTACTAAATATTTGATGTCCACTCTCCAATATCCATTCATTTTCGTGCATAGGTAGTTCTGCGTTGCGAATATATGCCGACATTAATTCGTGAACATATACCCCTCGCTCCATTTGAGGAGTTTGAATAGTGGGTAATTTTAAAATATATTTATAGTAATACTGTCTTTTACACCATCTAAATGTATTAATTTTTGTTGGGCTTATTTTCATATTTTTCCTTAAACAGTTCCGCTCTCTTTCTAATAGCGTCTCCTTCTGTATAAATTGTGTTGTCATCAAAATCTACAAACATATCTATATCTTTTTTCTGTTTTTTAATCCAGTCGGTCATTTCCTTATCGTTAAGAAATCTAATTATCATTTTTCACCTCCTTGCTGTCTATATGTTTTTCGATATAGTTGTATCCATTTTGTATTTGTTCTTTTGCTAAATCTAACAGTTGCCACATTCTTATTTTCTTGGCATTTTCGATGTTTATTATGCCATTTTTGATAGCCTCTAACGCCTCATAAATATCTTCAAATTTATCCATTTTTCACCTCCTTCGTAAGAATGCTAATTATTTCTTTACTTATATTTTCGGAACAGTTCTTTCTTATAAATTCTCTATCGTTATTTTTTAATGGGACACGAACAATAAGAGCCACATCGCCGAACCAAATCTGAACTCTGTTATCATCTATTTTTTCAATCTTATAGTCAAGTTGTTTCATTTTCGCTCTCATTTGTTATTATAATCGTTCCATTAGGTTCACTCCAATAATAGTTAGGTTTGTTATCATTATAACCTCTCCAATAACCCTCCCAATAACCTCTCCAATAAGCAGATAGACAATCTTCTTTATCCTTTAATCCTTTTTCAACAATTTCCAAAAATTGTGATACGGACATTTTTTTCCCGTTGACAGATATTTCTGCGTCAGGATTATCTCGTATTATTAATTCACTTGTTCCGCCTATAATTCTTAATTCCTTCATTTTTCGCCTCCCTTTTTTATCTCCCTAAAAAAATCTTTGCAGAAATTTTTTGGATTTTCAATTTTGAAAAAGTCGTCATCTTCACACCGACAAAATTCATAAATATCCTTTATGCCAATTCGCTTTTTATGACCATTTCCGAAACGATAATACCAAAAGGCAAGGTCAAGAGCATTAACGACAACCCGATAGGTGCTTACCTCGAAATCTTCTCCCCCGCAATATTCGTTATGCTTTAAATCACATTCGTGAGTTGTCGCATTATAGAATGCGCACACCTTACAAAATTTATTTCCAACTTTTAAACTCATCTTTTATCTCCTTTAATAATTCTTCTAACGAAATCTCTTCATCATCTAACTCAACAAGAACTTCGTTGAAAGGATACCACTCAATAAAATTTTTTGTCCGAATTTTAACCTCCTTTTTTCGAGTATTAAAACTAACATATTCCGTTTCGCTATCATTAGCCATAATAAAAATCGTTAAATTCATTTTTTTACCTCCTTTATTTTATTTAGTATTCTTTTAATTTTAGTCTGATATTCAAGACTTCCATATTGCCCGTGTATTGCTTGATGGCATTGTCGACAAACCGCAACAAGATTTTCAGAACTATTGTCTCCGTGCCATCTTGCTTTTATGTGATGAACGTCCGTAGCGGGAATTTGCATTCCTAACTGTAAATGTATCTCACAATAAGGGTGGTTCTCTAAATATTTCCTTTTAATTTTTGCAAACTCTCTATTCTTTTTACTTCGATAACTCATTTATCCTCTCGATTGCGTGTTTGTATCCGTGAACAAATGCAGTTTTATAATGATAACCAATACGATTTATTTCCTGTTCAGGCGTCCCTTCTTTTTTCAAAATTCCCTCAATATATTGCCAATGCTTCTCTGCTAATTTTTCAGCATAGTCTTTATCAAAAATAACATTACTTCCTTTTTTAATTAATGCTAATACCTCCTTACTATCAAGAGGTAATGCTTCAAACTCAACATTTCCAATAACTACACTCCAATCTATCCCGTTCCAGTAAATTTCCTCAACATCGCTTTGCTCGCATATTATTCCTTCTGTTGGAAGGTAAAATTTCACATCAACACCTCCTTTAATGCATTAAGATTATTTTTTATACTAAATATTTTTCCTGTGTCGTTAGTAATTTCTTTTATAAAAACATCATTTTTCATAAACTCAAATGTTAATGTTTTTTGATTAGTTATAACTGTTATGGTATCTTTATAAACCGTAAAGTAGTAATTATTTTTCCATAACCACTCAATAAATTCTTTCATACCTGCCCACCTTCTTCGTCGAAGACCGTATATTTATCGTTTAGATATCCAAGCCCAACACTTAAAACTTTCACAAAATCTTTTCCGCTAATTCTTTCTTCGTCTACTGTAAGAAACTCATCTGACTCAACTACTTTTGTGCAAAAACCCCATTGAATTACAAAGCCTCCATTTTTTAGAAATTTTATTTTTATATCGTTCATTTTTCACCTCCTTACTCTTTTATAATTTCTGGAAGAGGAATATCTCGCCCATCTTCCAAAAGAGTTTCTATATAACCCGCAATGGCATCTTTTATATTTTGAATTGCCTCGTTCGGGTCTCTACCAAAAGACATACAGCCTTCAAGTTCTTTCACTTCAACGCCCCAAGTTCCGTCATCTAACGGAAAAAGTTCAAAAGTATAAGGTAAATAAGAAAACGCTCTTGCTAATTGCTCGTTATTTATATTATCTTTAAACATAATCGTCATTTCATCATCTTTTGTTTGTATTCGTATTTCGTTTCCCATAATCGCCTCCTAATTATATTATAATATTTTATTGTTTTTTTGTCAAGTGTGAAAATATCCACGCTAAAACATCTGCCGTCCAAGCATTTCCTATCATTTTATATCTCTGTGTTTTAGAGATTTTTTTAATTTTTCCATCAAAGTTACCAAATCTCGTATAATTATCGGGGAGAGTTTGTAACCTTTCACATTCTAATGGTGTGAGTTTTCTGATTTTTAATTTTCTAAGATTAGATGCCGAATTCTCTTTAAATCTTTCATTGATCCAGCAGTTACCATTACTATAATTAGTTCTTAATGTAGTTGCTTTTCCATTTTCCACATTTCTTTTATTGTAGGGGTCAATTATAAAACCAGGCTTTTCTGGTAAGTATTTAAAAGGTTTGTTTATAAAATACTTTTCATCAACTTCATCTTCTAAAATATCCTTGATTATAATTCCTTTATCTTCTGGTAATCCGCTAATTGGAATGTTTGTCCAATATAATCTTCTTCGATTTTGTGCGGAGACTAATGCAGAATTTATCATAACAGGCTTAACTCCCAAAGTATCGCTTATTACTTTTTTCCATTTTTTTGCCATTCTTACATTTTCTAATAAAAACCATTTAGGTTGAGCCTCTCTTAAAATTCTAACATATTCCCAAAATAGATACGATTGCCCGTCGAATTCAAAACCTTCACTTTTTAATTTTAAATATTGCTCTAATGTTGTTACTTCTATTTGAGTTTTTGTAATCATTCCTTGTTTTAACCCGATAAAGGAAAAGTTTTGACAAGGACTACCTCCAATCAATAAATCAATTCCTTTAAATTTATTACCATCGATATTTCTTACGTCTCCAATAAATTTAGTATCAGGAAAATTATACTTCGCAACTGCAATTGCGTTCTTATCAATTTCGCTTGCATAATATTCGTCAATTCTTATACCCGCACGCTGTAAGGCTACTCTACCGACACTTATCCCATCAAACAAACTTAAAACTCTCATTTGTCCCCCTTATTAAGAAGTTTAAGAAAGTCGCTTAACTCTATGATTACGAAGTATTTTCCGTAGCCTCTTTTTCTCGATTGATGAAAAATCACAATAGGTATTTTATCTTTGTATTCTTTTATATATCCTAACACCTGTTTCCACGCCTTTAAAAAAAGAACGGGAAGTGTTTTTCTTGATTTACACTCCACAACAAACTTATCAGTAATAACATCTGGTTGCGATTTTCCATAATTTGTTCGTTCTAATCTTTTTCCGTTAAGTAGTCTCGCAACTTCAATTTCTGTGTTTTTCCACGCTTTCATATTTATCCTCCATAATTATAAGTTCATCTAATATATATTTATGCTCTCCTATCAAAGGTTCTATAAGTTCCTCAAATATTTGTTCTTCTGTAAGAAGTAATCTTGCTGTATATTTTTCCGAAGAGCCTTTTACCGATAGCCGACAAATTATATTATATCTCATATTCGCCTCACAACATTTTTGCTTCTTTTATTGCTTGACTGATAGCCCGCTGAGTTTTATTTATCGTGTCGGTAGCAATTTTATTAAACTCTTCTACTCTACTTACTATACCTTTAAAGGGTAATAATTGCGTTCTCAAAGACGCCAAATATCCGCTCAACTGCTCAACTTGCAACTGTGCGGAAGTTAATGTATCAACATCTACGTGTTGTAGAACCTCTGCTAACTCCTGATACTTTTTAAGAGCCTCTTCGTATGTTTCTTCTAACTGTTTAATTTGAAAGTTCCAGTCCATTTGCACCTCCATTAATGTCCAAATATAATCTCAATAACTCGAATAAGTTCTTCTTTTGATAAATCTTTTAACCATTCCTCCAAAGACAATTTATCAAGTTCTGCAATATCAACACTGTCCCATTTACCGTCTCGTAATGCTCTTACATAAATTCCTGTCGCATTTGCTAAATCTTTTCTTTTTGGGTCTGCTTTCATCATACTATCCTTATATTTTATATAAAAGTATTAAATAAAGTAAAAACCATTCAAGTCCGATAATATGCTTAAAAAATAGAATGAGAATTATTATAATAAATATAATTGCACCAAAATCTATTTTAATGTTTGTAATCGTATTCATATAATTCTCCTAAATTACGACTTTATGCTTTTTATTGTCTTCCCAGTTTTCTTTTTTTTCTTTTATCTCTTTATTAATTTGAGTAAGTCTTGCTCCTGCTTTCTTCATTGCTTTAACATATTCACCAAACTCACGTGCAGAATACATTTTTCCTTTCCCAATAAACTTTGCATAATAAGGGCTTTCTATATGCAACAAAATGGTATCGCCACGCCAATTCTCAAAATAATTAGGGGCGCTGTTTAAATATCGTCTTGGTAGTTCTTCCTCTCTTCTTACATTTCTCCAATCAACAATCTTAATAAGTTTATCTCCATCTTTGTTTAAAACTTTTTCATAATATATTACGCTTCTCTTATCTTTACTTACTTTACATTCTATCATATTATCAGTCCAACTATATTTCTTTTCGTCTTCCTCTATCTCATATCTTTGACGATTAAATATTGTTTCTATTTTCTTTATTGTGACTATTTTACCGCAAAATCTCTCCATATCGTTTTCAAAACAAACACCGTTTACATACGTGAACTCGTTAGGGAAAATCTCCCTAATCTTTCCCAAATCTTTAATTTTTACTTTGTCCCCTGCTTTATATTTCATAATGCACCTCCTTGTAGTTTTTTTATCTTTCTATTATATTATAACATTATTTACTCTTTGTGTCAAGGGATTTGTTAATCTTTCTATAAATACGCTCTTTAACTCTATCAGGAACATATTGAACAAAAAATTGCGTGCTTAACGCTTGCTTTGCATATTTATTTATGATTTCTTTTAACCCTCTTTTAAGAGGAAATTTTTTAGGATATAAATAATGGAGTTCGCACCATTCATTGGCTTCTATTAAAAATTCTTCATCTTTTAGCAAAACTCTTTTAATCCAGTTAGACTTTCCTGAACGATTTACATAGTGATAAATTGTTTTATAGTAATTAAAATATCTCATATCTCCTCCATTAAATAACCATACATCATACGCAAATTAATCCAACCTGTTGTTGTCCCCCACGTCCTATTCTTTTTTATCTTGTATTTATACACATCTTCGTTTTTGTCCACTTCAATAACAAGTGATGAAGCCTGTGCTATCGTTGATGAACCTTTTGCTCTTGCAAGAAAATCATCTCCCTCTCCTTTGCTTACCTGACTTAAAGCAATTACGGGATATTTCATTGCTTCCTGTTGAAGAGCAAGCATAATATTTGATAACTCCTGCGACCTACTCATCTCATATCTTCTGTCTCGAAAATTTTGGATATAGTCGAAAACAACTACGTCAGGTTTTATGGCTCTCGCTACATTTATCGCCGTAGAAATCTCCGCACTTTTATGAAATTCGAATAGATTTTTCATATATTTTTGCTTGATTTCAGTTTCCAAAATTTGCTTAAAGTTCGGATTATCAGGTTTAATCTCGTGCAACGGTATCTGCTGGTGCATTGACGCAAAACGCATAATAAGTTGAATTCTCGACATATCCAAACTAAAATACAAAACCTTCCCTTCTTGTTTCAAAATATCGTCCACAATATTTAGCGTGAACATTGTTTTTCCCCTACTCGTATCACCAACAATTGATATGAGTTCTCCTTTTGTAATGCGGGCTGTGTTATTAAGCGTCGATAAATGTGTATGAAAAGTTTTTGCCTCTATAAGAGTTTCTACCTCTTCCCAATCAAAATCTTCACTAACAGGTTTAACTCCTTGCTCAGGATTTATATTTGCAAGTAGATATTCAACATTCATTCTAACAACTTCAATGGGTTTGTTTTGTAATTCTTCAACAGATTTTAACAATCCTATAATAAGTTTTCTTTTAAGCGAGAGTTCACGCAATTTTTTCATATAAACAGTAGTATTTACAGGAGTAATTGCACTTTCTAAACAATTTGCCATTTCATTTATAATAAGATTATCTTCTCCATAAATCTCAAAAAGTTTATCTTTGACTGTTATAGGATTAACATCTTTACCATCACCGTAAACAAGTAAAATAGCAAAAAACAGTCGCTTATGGCTTTCGCTTACAAAGTCATCGTCGGTTAATGAAAATTCTTCAAGATGTTCAGGTTCAACTAATAAACCACCAATAACTTGTCGCTCTATTTGAATATCAGAATTCCGCTCGATATAATCGTGTAATATATCTTTTAAGATATTAGCCATTCGACTTCCTCCTCGCTATGAGCGACATATTCGTGTCGATTTTTGATTACCTTATAGTATTTAACATTTTTCCACTCAACGTGAACAATAACAACATTTTTACTCCAACAACAGTTATGAGTGCAAATATATCCCTGCTTTTTTAATTTTTCTCTCAATTTTTCCCACATTAATTATTAGCCTCCATATTTATTGGGAGCAATAGTATCCATTCCTTAATTAAGTCAACGATTTCTCTTGAAGTTTCCTTTTCTATTCTAAAAAAACCGCCGTCTACTGTTATTCCTTTTTTTGTTTTCATTATTTTTAGAGGGTTTCCAAGATACGAAACTATCATACTTACTTCGTTATCTTTTACTATCACAAACCCCAACGCTTTTAAAGCCTTTTTAAGTTGCTTCATTTCATCACCTCCTTTGATATCTCTTTTAATACAGATAAAATTTCATATATCCCTTCAAATGCAGTATCTACATCTCCGTAATCTATACCATCATCTACTATTTCCCCATTAATCTTAACTGTATAATTTGCCATCCAATAACCTTGTTTATTGTTATCAATGGTAATTTTTACATTAACTCTATCTCTCATCTAAATCACCTCCTTTCCTTAATCTCTTTTGACTTTCTCTAAATATTTTTGAATTTTTTCTGCACTTGTATATTTGTATCCCTCTTTTAACTCCCATTCAGGGTCGATAGTAATCACTTCTTTTAAGATTTCAGGAAGGTTGGCTTCAAGCGTAAAAATATTAAGCGAATGCTTTATGCCATAATTATAAATCAATTCAAAAACCTTTTCGCCAACCTTCTCCGAAATTCGCCGAAAGGAGAGAGCCTCTAATTGAATACGTTTTTTAGGAGCGTATTCAATGGGGATGCCCAATGCTCGATAATATTTATAAACAAGTGCTATATACTTTTTCATCTTGCCTCCTAATCATATTATAGCAAAAAAAATATCACTTGTCAAGTAATTTTAAAACATCTTTTCCGAGCAAATATTCTTTGCCCTTAAAAACATAATATCTATCTTTGAGAACCTTTAACAGACGGTAGTTGTCGATTTTCGATAGCCCCAATGCTACGTCCACGACACTGTCAAGTCCCGAAATCCAGCGTCCGCTTGCGAGGTCGTCAGGTTCTGCTCCTTTAAGTGTATGAGCGAGTATCCACCAATCTTTATTAGACTTCTCCAAATAGTCATAAAGTTTATTCCGTTGTTTCTTCGTGTCGGCGTCTTTTATCCTTCTCCAATGGTCAATTATAATCGTCTCGAAAGACTGCGATAAACCAATAATCGCATCTATGGAGGGGCGTTGCTCAATCAATTCGACTTCCGATAACTCCACGCCTATATTTTTTGCAAGGGCTTCCAATCCCGACTTCGGAAGTTCGCTAAAAAACAGTATTGGTTTTTTCATATAAACAAGGAGTTTAATTAATAAACTCGTTTTTCCTGCTCCCTGTTTCCCTATAATTAACGTTTTCATTTTCACCTCCCAATTTTATTATAGCAAAACAAAAATCGTATGTCAATAGTTTAAAATTATTTTCGCTTATAATATAATAATTTATTATTATATTATTAATATTATATTAATATTATTATTTATTATTTATTTATATATAATATATTTTATTATTAAATAATTAAATAATATTTTTATAAATAAAAATATTATTAATGAGCAAATTCATTGCTAATAGAACAAAAAATAACAAAGCAAACACCCTTACCCTTTCTCTCGAAATGTGAAGGAAATGTGAAATCAAACAAACACAGATAAACAGAATAGTCCTTACATTTTTTAAACACCAAATTAACAATCTTTTATATTCAAATTGAAAATCTTCACATTTTATACACAAGTTAGAACTATTCTGTTTATCTATTTTTCTTTATTATTCGATAAAAAGTTATACACAACTTATAAAATTGCATTTATTAAATCAATTATCTTTTCTCTATAATCTAATCTACTATATGTAGGATTTACAATTAGAATGGGAGGCTCTCTATCCAGATATGTTGCAACCCAAACTCCATCAAATTCTTTATCTGCCTCTTGAATTATCATTTTGTTATCCTTAATGAAAACGACATACGCTTTCATCTTAATCCTCCTAACCTTTTTGCGAGTTCTATTGCGTTCTCTGCTTTTTCAAATGGAATCCTCTTGAAATCCTTAAAATATTCTTCGTGTTCAAATACACGAGAAGCCTCTACACATAACAAATATTTTCGAGAGGCTTTTACTTTGCTACCAAAATAATCAAGTCCTTCTAATTCATTTGTTGCTAATACCATATCCGTAATGATTAAAAAAATGTCCGCTTTTGGTTGAACTCCCAACTCAAAAGCAACAGAGGGTAATTCTTCAAATCCTTCATCATCTCCCATCACTAATGTTTCTATTTCCATAATAGATTTTACAAGTCTGTGATAATCCTCGTTCATTGCAATAATTGAGGCGTCAGTATTTGCAACTAATGCTTCCAAAAATGTTTTTGCAAGTATTTCTGCTTTTCCCACCATAGAACCCGAACAATCCATAACCCCAAGAATTTGAGGTTTTTCGATAGCAATTTTTTCTTTGTTTTTTACAAAAGGGTATAGTTCAAAAGGGCTTTCAACATATCTTCTACTAATGCGAGACCCTATAAAGGATTCCTCTAACTGCTCCACAACTCTTTGAGTGTTGAACCTTCTGAATATCTTGTCTAACTCCTTAAATAATCTTTCATTTCGATGATTTGGTTTCTCCATCATCGTCGCTGGTCCATCTCCTATTCCTGGGGCTTTCGGGCTGTCCGTTAAAAGATTGTAAAAATCGGTAAAAACGCCCTTCTCGTTTTTTTCATAAAATTCCTTTGCACTATCATATTTCTTTCTCTTTTTAATAGTTTTCTCTATAACATTATATATTTCTTCTATTTCTCCTTCTTTTAAAATTCCGTGTTCAATCCACATTTCAATTACCTTTTTTCTTTCTTCCTTTGTATAATGCTCCCATAAAGTTAAAGAACTTTTTTCTCCTGTATATTTTTTATTAACTCTTTCTAAACTTCTTCGTGGAAGTTCGCCATTTACGAGAATGTCCTCAATAATATTCATTGCGGTATTGGCTTTCTCGAAATCAAACTGCATAACATTAATCTCCGCAGGTTCTTGTGTAATTTCAAAATGTCCTACTTCGTGATTTAACAAAGTTTCTAAATCAAACATATCGAACGGATATTTAAAGGGTAAATATATTGCTCCTGAATATAAATTACTAAATGCTTCTATTCCAGAAGAAGGATATATTTTTTCGAAAGTATGTCCCTTTTTTCGCAGGCTTCTTTCGAGCCTGCGAGTAGCGAAGTATTCGTCCACAAAATCATAAGGTCTAAAACTATTCATCGTATTTTCCCTCCTTTATAAACTTCTCAATGTCTGTTAAAACTTCTTCGTCTGGATACCCAAGTTGGTCATATTTAACCAACTTGTATAATATAGGCAAAAGATGTTGATATACTTTCTTTTTATCCTCTATGTTGACTTTATCTATTATTTGTTTTGCCGTAATTAAATCTCTTGTAGAAAAAGGCTCAATAAGTCCTGATTGATACATTTTACGTAAGAACTTAACCAACTCTTTTAAAAACTGGGCTTTTTCATTAGACAAATCTTCAACGAGTTTTTCCTCTAATTCTGCTTGATAATCTACAAACAATGCCACATCAATTCTGTTTAATAGAGCCGCGTCAATGATATTCGTTCCTGCATATCCGCCACCGAAGTTCGCAGTTAAAAAGAACATAATATTTTCCTCTGGAACTTCTATTATTTCACCATTAATGAAATTGTTGAGACGAACAACTCCATCTTTTGCGTCAAGCAAGGGTATTAAAATGTTTAACGCCTTTGCTTTTGCTCTATTAAATTCGTCCAGAATAATTAAGATTTTTTCTGTCTTTGCTCTTTTAACATATTTGGTGAATATACTTTCCTCGAATACTAACTCTCCACCCGACTTGGGAACAAACTTCCCCAAAAAGTCGAGGTCTTCCATACCTGTTGAGCATACAAATAAAAGAAAATCATTTATCTCGCCTTTATTTTTCATTTGTTTCGCCAATTCATACAAGGTTCTTGTTTTGCCTGTGCCAGTTGGTCCGTATAATAAAATACGTTTCGCTCCACTTAAAGACAGTGCATTTCGCACTGTCTTGTATATGGGCAACTCCTCTGAAATTGTCTTCTCTTTTTTTGCTTCCATCTTTTCTATAAGAGCGTCCAATTCCTCTTTTAATTCGCTATATTCTTTCTTCGCCGAAGCAAGCGAAGAATAGTTTTTACTATATTCCATAAATGGAACATCACATTTAACCTCAAACAAATCATTTTCTTTTAATAAAATCTCCAAAGTTCCATATTTTGTTTCGTATTTCATAGTATACCTCCTTGTA